>Ga0206836_10001_pt4 | contig 102116 bp, 74 predicted proteins | sample Alteio_BWOrgCont_28_FD_152871 | JGI IMG/M metagenome (GOLD analysis project Ga0206836, IMG submission 152871) | Enriched cells from forest soil in Barre Woods Harvard Forest LTER site, Petersham, Massachusetts, United States -... | ecosystem: Environmental > Terrestrial > Soil > Temperate forest...
GGTCAGGCGAATGTAAGTGTCGAGGGTGGCTCCGTTTACAATCTCGGGTCATTTCGAAGCCGGCCGCTGGTCCGATGCGAGGACTAATCGACGCAGGCTATCACGGCGGAAACAATTCGGTCGCGGGGACTGGGTCGGCAGCCGGCGGCGCGAGCAGGCCGCGGGCGGCCTCGATTGCGACGGTCGAACCGGCCAACGCGATGGTATCGCCGTTGCGCAGGATTTCTTCGCCACCCGGCAGGGTAACGCCGTGGCCGTTGCGCGCAATTGCCATCACCGTCGCACCGGTAACCGCGTGCAGATTGAGGTCGGCGAGGCTCCTTCCAAGCGCCCTGCTGTGATCCGGAACACGGACCCAGGTGACCGGCCCTACCCGCGCCGAATCGGCGTCATGTGCTGCACCAGCGGACAATGCCTGGCGCGCCAGCAGGAGCCGGTCGATGAGTGCGCCCGAGGTCGAATGCATCAGTACGTAGAGATTGCGTGCGATCCGCCAGATGGCGAACGCAAGCCCGAGGACGACGATCACCATCACCGCCAGTCCATCGAACAAACTCATCAGGGGCGCAATGACCGCAAGGAGGAAGGTGGCGGCGCCGAAGACAATGGCGGTTTCGAAGATGCCGGCCAGCAGACTGGCATTTGCGAGGTCCGGTTCGGTTGCTTCATCGGAGCGCAGGGGGGCGGCGGAAAGGCTCATCGCAATTCGCTGCCCGATGCTGTGGGCGCCGCGCCAGATGGCGATGCCGGGCAGTGCGGCCAACACTAACGCCATCGCCTGAACGATAGTTTCGGCAGTATCCGGCAACACGCCGGTGGCGGCCCTGACCAGCACTTCCAGCCTGTAGGCCGTCACCTCGTAAGTAGCCGCAATCGCGATTATCGATACGATCGCGATGACGATGAGGATGACGGGACCGCGAATGTGATGCGGATGCGACCGCGCGCGCAGACGCTCGATCCACGAATCGTACATCGATTGCAGCATGCCGACCGACTGCGGCAGGCGCGCATCGATGAAGCTGCCGATCCGACCCGAAGCGCGGATCATGAACGGCGTCATGAAGGTTGTGATGGCTGAGACGGCGATTGCGAGCGAGTAGAGGAAGGGGCGCGTGGCGTGATGCTCGAGACCGGCGCCAACGATAATGAACGAGAACTCGCCAATTTGCGCCATCGACATGCCGGCCTGCACAGACGTGCGGGTGGAGCTGCCGGTGAGCATCGCGCCGATAGTGACGCCGACGATCTTTCCGACCAGGACGACCCCGATCAACGCAATCAGGTCGGTCCAATGAGCGAGCACGACCTGCGGCTCGAGCAGCATGCCGACCGAGACGAAAAAGATGGCGCCGAACATGTCGCGCAAGGGCGCGATCAGATGTTCTATTTTATGTGTTTGGCCCGACTCGGAAACGAGGACGCCGGCGAGAAACGCTCCGAGTGCGACGGAATAACCCGCCTTCTCAGCGATCATCGCGATGGCGAAACAGATACCGACACTGGTGACGACCAGGGTTTCGTCGCGTTCGAAGCTGGCGGCGAGGCGTATCGCACGCGGTACGATCAGCATTCCGCCGCCGACCAGAGCCGCAAGGAAGAAGACCAACTGGCCGACGGTGATTGCGATCATTTTGGCGGAGAGGCCCGCGCCGGTTGCAATCGCGGTGAGCACCGCCAGGATTATGACCGCGGCGAGGTCCTCGAAGAGCGCCACGCCGAAGACCAACTCGCTCAAGCTGCGGCTGACTTTTTCCTCCGAGAACGCCTTGGCGATGATGGTGGTGCTGGAGATCGCAAGCAGTGCTCCGGTGAAGACGCCTTCGAGTTCGGTCCAGCCGAAGGCGCGCCCGACTTCATAGCCCAGCCACATCAGCAGTCCGACTTGCACGACCGTGATAAAGCCGGCGGAGGGAGCGAGGCGGACGAGTTTGCGCACGCTGAATTCGAGACCGAGCGCGAACATCAGCAGAATGACGCCGAACTCCGAGAGATGCTGGATGCGATCGATATCGGCGAGCAAGGGAAACGGGAAATGCGGACCGACCAACATGCCGGCGACCAGGTATCCCACGACGAGAGGTTGTCGGAGCGCCTGACAAAGCACCGAGATGAAGGCGGCGACGGTCAGGACGAAGGCCAGATCTTCGAGAAAATTATGAGACGTGATCATCGGCACGAGCAACTACCCCGCTCAAGGGTGCAGATCGATCGAGGGCGGGTAAAGCCCCTCCCGTCCGGGAATCAAAGAATCGAGCCACTCAAGGAGCGGGGGTCTCGCAGCGTCCAGCGGCCAGCCTCGACCTGATGGAAGAAATCGTCGAGGTGCGCGTTGAAGGAATCGGGTTCTTCGAGATTGACAGCGTGGCCGGTGCGCTGCAGGACGGCGAGCGCGGCCGAGGGTATCGTGCGCTTCATCATCAGGGAGGCTTCGAGGCAGGGATCGTCCTCGTCGCCCGTCATGATTAAGGTCGGCACGGTCAGCTGGCGCATCGGCTCGATCAATTCGTATAAGGACGGGCGCATCTTCTGCACGCCGCGCAGAGTCAAGGCGGAGCCGAGCGGCGAATGTTCCGCGAGCGCGGCGCGGAACTGATCCCATCCGCGCGGATCCTTGTTCTGCAATTGGACACGTGTGGGACCGAGCGCATAAGCCTCGGCGGACTTGGCGATGTCGAGCGTTTCGAAGCGACGCGCCGCAGCTTCGGCCTCGTCCCGAAATTGCGCACGCCGATCCGGCGCGGCCCCGTAGCCACATCCGGCGACCACCAGCGATCGCGCCCGTGCGCCATAATTCAAACCGAAGTGGAGGGTGGCGAAACCACCCATCGAGATTCCGACGATGTGGGCGCGGGTCAAGCCGAGGCCATCTAGGATAGCGAGGATGTCGTCGCGGGCACGATCCTGCGAATAGCTCGCTGGATCGGGGGGAACGTCGGACGGCGGATAGCCGCGCGCGTTATAGGCCACGCATCGATAGCGCCGACCGAAATGGCGAAGTTGGGTCTCGTAGCTGCGATAGTCGCCGGCGAACTCGTGCACGAAAACGATCGGCAAGCCTGAGCCAGTCTCCTCATAGTAGAGCTTGATGCCATCAGAAGCGGTGACGTAGGGCACGGCTATAACCTCCGAGCGCTCCGGCGAGAGCGGGCGGCGGGATCTCCCGCCTGAGCCGAGATGCGAATTCAATCCTATGCGGGATTGACGACCGCGTCAGTCGGCGCCATGCGCATCAGTAGCACAGGGTCGCGCGAACTCGACAGCTTGGCGCTATTTGGGCAGAGAACGGTCAGCTCTCGTCGGATCGGGATCGAGCGGCACCCGACGACCGGGGGCGCGAGCAGAAGCGATTAGGCGGTAGCGGTGGAGCCTTCGACGGACACCATCGCGGGGGGATTGCGTGTAACCGTCAGATTCATTCGCATCGAGTGTGGGGGCACCTTGATCACCATCGTTTCCCCGCGAGAGTTCTCAGCGAGGGGCCGGAATTTGACGTAATAACTGCCGGGAGTGACGTTTTCGATATGAAAGATGCCCTTGTCATCGGAAACGGCGCTGCCAAAGTCCACGCCGAACCAGTTCATCAGGGAAATTTTCAACGCGGCGACGGGTTGCCCGTGCATGTCGCGAATTCTGCCGATTATTTCCGTGCCGCCGGTGCGCGTCCGCAGTAGGTACCCTTGGGTCGCGAGCTGGACGGGGAGTCCGAGGATCACGATAAGCATGGCGAGCTTTACGAGGTTGGATCGCTTCGTGGCGAAGGCCCCCATGAGGACTTTGCGGACTGCTTCGGTCGAAGTTTTTCTCATGGCTCGACAGCTCCCGAGGGCGCGTCTCAACTTTTGTGAATGAGCGCGACGGTCACAAAGAGGAGCAATCGGTGTGCCGGTGAAGGAAGCGACGGCGCTGACCAAGGCATCGCCAGTGGGTAACTGCGCATGAGGCAATCGACCGAAATCGGTGCACTATTCGCGATAGAACTCTCCTCTCCAGTGCCAGCGTGACATACTTCGTCGCCGCGCAGTCCAAAGGGCGTCACTCAGCCGCCAAAAATGTGCCACGGAGAACCAATATTCAGCTCAGGCCAATGCGTCCTTTGCTCACCAACTTGATGCCGATTTTCTTGAGGAACGCGGTCGGTAGTTCGGCCCCGATCATGGCGAAGATAATATCGTTTTCAAGTTCAATCGGACCGGATTGAGTCGCGCGCGAGCCCGGCGACGCGACGTCAGTATTCTTTACCGGTTCGAGCACCACCCGGTCCGGTTTGATTTCCTTGAGCGCGGTTCCGGGATAGAGCGTTAGAAGGTTGGCGCGTTGCAGTTCGCTGATTTTCTCGGCGTTCTCGCGCGTGATGTTGCTCAGCACCGGCACGCGAAATGAATAACTGACCTGGTTGCCGAGGGCGGGTGCGGCCAGCGCTTGCGCGACCTCGGCGCCGGCGTTGCCACCGCCGACTACCAGAATCTTCTGCTGCTGAAATTCGCTGGGCTCGATTAGCGTATAGAACACCCGGCCGGCTTCCTCGCCCGGCATATTGAGATGGCGCGCATTTCCGCGGACTCCGATCGCAAGCACGAGGGTGCGCGTGCGATAGGAATTTCCGCGCGCGGTATAGACGGTAAGCAATTCATCGGTGTGGGTCACTTCAACGACTTCTTCCCGGTCGATGATCTTCAGTTCGAGGGTCGCGATGATGCGTTCCCATTCCTGGATTAGTTCCTCGCGCGAGTTGTCGCCTTCGAGGAAGAACGACCCGTACTCATCGATATCGATGGGCGTCGCTTGCACGAATTTCGCACGGGGGTACGCGCGCAGTGTACTCGCCGGCGTCATCTTTTCGAGTGTGACGTAATTGAGACCCGCGGCACGCGCAGTAGCGGTCGCACCGAGGCCGGCCGGTCCGCAGCCGACGATGACGACATCGTAAACGGACGGGTCCGCCGGCGGGCGTGAACGTTTGAGTTCCGCAGAGATCGCTTCGATCACCTGGCGACCGGTGCGCATCGCGAGGTTGATCGACGCGGTGCCCGAAGCCTCGCCAATGATATAAAGATGGCGCACGCTGGTCTGGTAGGTGTCGTCGATGAGCGGGACTTCCGAAGTGCGCTGCGGCGCGACTCCAGCGACGACTTCACGCTCCGCTGCCCCCTCCGGCAACAACCTTACGAACGACGCCGCGCACAGTGCTCCCACCAGCAGCCCGAACCATCCCAGCAGCCACTGCGAGATTTTGAGCGGATGAACCGCGATGCCGTGCGCACGATCCGGCATCGGGATGAAAAGCGTCCATTCGAAAGCAGGCTTGACGTTGGGCAATGCTTGCGGAGGATTTCCGACAAAGTCGTCCTTCAACATCGGCCCATGCGTGTGGAAAAGATGACATTCGCCGCAAGCGGTGACGGTATTGCCGCTGGCGATGGGTACCGCCGCGAACGCAGTTCCCGTGCTCAACCAATTGATCGTGGCGCGCGCCGTGTGCAGACCGCCCGCAGGCCCCGACGGTTGATGTGCATGGCACTTGAAGCAATTCTCGACCTTCTTCGAATCCTCGTCATTGGGCGTTTTGCTCGTCGGGATCGCGAAATGGCAGGTTTCGCAAGGCGTCGCGAGATGGCCTGCCGAATGCGCGAAGACCGTGTTCATATGGAGAAAGTTCGGCGTGTAAGCGATGGTCTCGGGTGCGGGCCCGATCGATGCCGGCAATTGCATGAAGGAATCCTGCGGCGCCAGGTGGCATCCACTCCCGGCGCATCCGCTCCAATGGAAGCTCATTGAATCCGCCTTCCCCCGCGGAGTTGGCGGCACCAGGTGACATGATTCGCACTTGAAGCCGCCGGGCAGCACCGGATAGTGCGATTCGATTAGCAGCTTGTGTTCGAAATGATTGAAGGGCTGAACGAATGCAGTCCGCGGGGTAACGCCACGGCGCATGACCGGAGTCGTGTGCTCGTCCACTGCGTCGATCGAAGGATGTTTATGGCACCAGGCGCAGTTGAAAGTGGCAGTCGCATTCAGATTGACGACGCGGCCCTGATGTTCGGTGTGGCAACTCAGACAGGTGATCTCGTTATCGCGAGTCAGGAATTTAAGCGTGCGGCCGGCGATCAGTCCGGTATCGTTGGTGACGTCGTAGCCGCCATGCGGATTGACGTCCGCGATATCGCCGTGACAGGCGACGCAACGATCGCTCGCAGGACCGTGCCAAGGCTGATGGCATGAGGCGCATTGGCCGCGCAGGTTGTCATGCGCCGCCATCAATGCACCGGGCTCATAACTCTTGCGGCGTGCGAGTATGAGGGTGACGAGCACAATCGCCACGCATCCCGCTATGAAGAACGTCCGCCGCATCAGATGCCCGCGAAGTAGAGCGCGCCGGTGATGTGAAAGACGATTTCAACCGCCATGATCAGGACCAGGGCGATATGAAACTTGAGCCAGACGGTGCCGAGCCGCAGGTTGAACTGATTATGTTCAAGGCGCACTTTGCGCTCGGCGATCCCGACCAGTTCGCGGTAGATGGACTCATCGGCGCCGACCGTCGCCGCCGCGCTGATCGCCGTTCGGCAGGCGCGCGGGGACGGGTCGCTACCGCGCAAGGTGGCCCAGGCGAGCCGCGCCGGCGACTGTTCTCCAATCAGCAGGGGACGGACGTTTTTGAGATAGGCGCGAACGAGGTCCTCGGAATGGCCAAGGATCGCTTCCTCGGCTTCGAAATAAAGCTGATGAAAGCCCGCCTCGACATCCTCCAGCCGCACCTCCTGGCTTGGCCGCACCCGCATCGAACGGGGCAGCAGATCGTGCACTGCGACTCCGAAGAGGCCGCTCAGCACTACTAATATGACGGTGCTCTCGAGGCAGCGCTCGAGCAGCGTGGCGTTGCCGCCCGCATTGAGGTGCCACCAGAACGGGAGCAGCGCCAACACTCCGATAGTGATGTGCAATGTGCGCCAGGTCTCGAGGCGATCCATCAGGACCAGGCGGCGCGCTATCGCTCGGGGCAAGCGAGCCGCAACCCGCAGCCATCGGACCGAAAGCCACAGCGTATGCTTGCGAACGCTGTAAACGGCCGCCAGCACGAACGAGATGATCGCGATGATCCCGGTGCGGTACGATCCGAGGCGTTCCGGGACGAAGGCAGTCGCGGTGTGTATGGCGAAGACCACCACCCCGCAGATGGCAACCCACAATGTCACCGACGCGATCGGCGCCGTATGACGCCGGTCGGTGGCCTCGCCTATCTGCTCTCTCACCCGCTTATTATCTGGTCAGGCCCGGTTGATCAGGCCAAGCTCCGGGATTCCGATCCACCATTCCCTCGCAGTGCCCTGGTTCGCTGGCCGCTCTGGTTCGAGCGACCGTTGTCAAAATCCAACCATCGTTGCGATTCCGTGTCGATAGCCCGCGCAGCCGCGTCGCTTCGGTGCCGGCGATGCATTAATCGCTGCCGCCTTGAGCCTTGCGCACGCGCGAGCCGGCACTGATCGCGCCGGTCTCGGCGAAGAGTTCGGCCGGATCGATCCGGATCGCCGCGCCGGTCGGACAATTGTGCACGCATCCCATGAACGGCAGTCCGTCGCATAGGTCGCACTTGATCGGAAAAGCGGCCGGAATGTGCTCGTATTCAGCAAGGGGCAGTAGCGCAGCCGGTTTGCTCGTTTCTGCCTTCTTGCCAGCGGAGGCGAACAGGCGCTCCCAGATGCCCACTTCGCCCGCGTCATGCGCGGCCAGCGGATAAGGGCGAAAAAAGTTCGCATCGTTCATCGCATGGGCCTTGCGCGCCTGGGCTTTATCGAAGGTCGGCGTATCGATCATCGCGATGTTGTCGTAGGGGCAGGCGATCGCGCAGTTGCCGCATCCGATGCACATGTCGTACTGGAAGTAGATCTCGCCCTCCGGACGGCGCTTGATCGCTCCGGTCGGGCAACTGTTCATGCACTTGGGATCATCGCAATGGCGGCAGGCGCTCGGTACCAGGTACTTACCCAGTTGAATGCCGTTGCGAATGAGCCGGCTCTCGCCGTGCAACGACTCGCACGCCTTCACGCATTCGTCGCACTTGATGCACAGGTCCAGGTCCATCACGAGCAGCGCATCGGCCTGAATGACGCCGAGTTGTCCGCTGCGTTCCAGGAGATCGGAAATCTCGGGAGTGACGGTGCGTTCCTGCTCAAAGCGCTGCCGGATGACCTTGCGAGCTTCCGCTTCAATCTGCGGATACCTGCGGCACAGGTCCAGAAAGTCATCGCGCATGATCTTGATCAGCTCGCACTTTCCGGCCGTCAACACGCTCGCCCAGCGGACGCCGGTCTCGAACAGCGCCATCTCGCCGAAGTACTCGCCGGTGCGCAGATAGGCGAGGACGCGGCGGCTGCCGTCGGGCTCCTCGCGAACCACTTGCACGAAGCCGTCGCGTATCAGGTAGAGCGCGTCGCCAGGCTCGCCTTGGGTCACCAGGGGAATTCCACGCAGCTCGTAGCGCAGGATTTCACACTTCGGAATGAGATCGTCGAGGCCCGAGGGCGGCACTCCATGGAAGAGCTCGATATCGGCCGCGGTAACCCGCACCGCACGTTCGCGATAGCGTTGGGCGAGGACCTCGCGCGCGTGAGTGTTAAGTTCGAGGTACTTGAGCGCATGGCGTGGGACGTAGAAGATCTCGCAATCCTCACGCGCGACCACGTCCAAGGTGCGCGGCAGACCGCCGATCGCGCCCAGCTCGCCATAGATGTCGCCGGTTTCAAGCGCAGCGACAAACACCTGATCGTCTTCACCGTAGCGATCGATCAAATTGACGCCGCCGCTCAGGATGACGCAGAGATCGAGCTCATACTCGCCTTTGCGGCAGATGATCTCGTCGCGGTCGAAGGCGCGCACGCGGATGCCAGGCTCGGTCTCGTACGCCTTGAGAAACGCATCGCGCTGGTCATCGCTGAAGTTCTAGAAAATTCCGAACCGACTCAGGCGCTGCCATAGCAACCACGGTGGGATTTTCTCGCTCACCGATTGGTTCGACACAAGCTTGAGTCAACCTTGCACGGTCTCTTATGTCAATCGCGGCCGCTGGACCCGGTCTATTGAATGATGACCCAGAATCGGCGAAGTTCTTGACTGGCATTTGGGCAACCGAGGCCGATGGAACATTCGGATTTCGATGAACGGGAAGGCCTTCTGATGGGCGAGGTGGCGCGACGGCTGGAACCGCGCCTCCCTGAAATCCTCCGTGCCTGGACCGCGGCGATTCCTTTGGTCGCGCCGCCCGACAAAATCCCCGGTATGAGGCGCACCCTGGTCGCGCTGACCAAGGAGTTCGTTGACAGCTTCTTTCCAGCCCTGATTGCCGGCGGCCCGCAACTGGCCCTTGCCGCGTACATCGAATTCGCCGAGCGGCTGATGCGGCGCCGGCCACCCGCGACCGCGTCCAATCAACGCCTCACGATCGCCGATATGATGCGCGCGGCGCGCGTGCTGCGCAAAGTCGTGGACGGCGAGATCACGCTGGCGTTCGCCAATGAAGGCGCCGATGAAACGGCAGCGCGGCTGGCCTTTGCGCGCCTCTGGAACCTGGCCTCCGAAGCGGTGGCGTTTTCTTACTCCAGACTTTACGAACAGCAGGCGCGACTGCATCAGGAGGAACTGAGCGTCGCGCGCGATGCGGCGCTGGAAGCCTCACGCTTGAAGTCCGCCTTCGTCGCCGATATCACGCACGAGATCCGCACGCCCTTAAACGTGATCCTCGGTTATGCCGACCTGATGGCCGAACGGCTCGCGGATATCAACGACGAGAATGCGCTGGAGTTCGCCGAGCCGATCCGGCGAGCGGGTCAGCGCCTGCTGGATACTATCGGCGCGGTGCTCGACCTATCGCGGATCGAATCCGGCGCATTCGAATTGCGGCCGGCGACGATCAAGCTGGCGGATATGGTGGAGCGGCAGGTCAAGGACCTCGGCGTGCTCGCGCGCAAGAAGGGCATTGAGCTCGTGTGCCAGATCGACGAGCCGGAGGCGACCGTATTTTTCGATGAACACTGCCTTTCAAACACGATCATCAACCTGCTCCAGAACGCCATTAAGTTTACGGCTCAGGGCTCGGTTACCGTGCGCATTTATCGCGATAGCAACGGCACACTGGCACTCGAAGTCCGCGACACTGGCGCTGGTATCGACGCCGCTTACCTGCCACGCCTGTTCGAGCCGTTCTCGCAAGCGAGCGACGGGTCGGCGCATCGCCGTGAAGGCGCAGGACTCGGCCTTGCGCTGGTCAAGCGCTACGTCGAGTTCAATCATGCCGGGATTGAGGTTAAGAGCATCAGGCACGCGGGCACCACGTTCACTGTCAGCTTCGCGCAGGAGGCTGATAATCGCGCGGTGGATTAGCCATTCCACTGTGGACTTTGGGTTTTGCAAGTAATAGATAAATATCGTGTAACCGCCCGAACGCACCTTTCATTTAAACCCGGCTCATGGGTTTTTCTGGCTCGCGCGCTCTACGGCATTGATCAAGGAGGGGCGCTGAATGCCCACTAAATTGTACGTAGGCAACCTGGCCTACTCGGTGACCAACGAAGACCTCGAGGGGTTGTTCTCTCAGGCCGGCAAGGTCGACAGCGCGGTAGTCGTGGTCGACAAGTTCTCGGGACAGTCGCGCGGTTTTGGATTCGTCGAAATGGCTGACTCCAATGACGCCGCACGGGCGATCGAGGAGTTCAACGAAACCGAACTCAAGGGTCGGAATATCCGTGTCAACGAGGCGCGTCCGCGCGAAGGCGGCGGGGGCGGCGGCCCTCGCGGTGGCGGTGGTGGTGGCGGCTTCGGTGGCCCCCGTGGCGGCGGAGGCGGTGGTGGCGGACGCGATCGCCGCGGCGGAGGTGGCGGCGGTGGCGGTGGACGCTGGTAAACACACGTAATTAGTCCCGCGGACGAGCGTGGAGATGCCATGCTCGTCCGCGGCTTCATTTTCGCCGCGCGCGGCGTGCGGTGGGTCCGGGAGCGTGCCGAAGCCTGACCGGGGCTTGGCGCATTGGCGTTCGTTTGCGCCGTCAGCAAAATTAAATTTGCCGCGCTTTTCCGCTATTTGCTATATCTCTAAGCGTTCGTATGGCTGTTATCTCATCGGAACAGACCAGGAGTGCGCATCGTGCTGAGTCCCTCTGAACAGATCGATCATCTCAAGCTTTCGGCCGAACACGCGGGGCTCACATTGCCCGCAGTGGAACTGCCGGAATCCCATCACCTCGTCGTCGGCCGGATGCGGCTGCACTACCTCGATTGGGGTGTTAAGGGCCGTCATCCGATTCTGTTTCTGCACGGTGGAGGCCTCAACGCGCATACCTGGGACCTCGTCTGTCTGATGTTGCGGCATCGCTATCACTGCCTCGCCCTCGACCAGCGCGGTCATGGCGACAGCGAGTGGGAGCCGACTGCGGATTATCGCTTCGACGCGCAGGTTGCAGACGTCGAAGGCTTCATCGAGAAGCTGAAACTGGAACGTCCTCTGTTGGTGGGCCATTCGATGGGCGGGTTTGCGGCGATGGGTTACGCCATCCGCCACGCCGCCAGCATGGCCGGCCTCGTGTTGGTGGATATCGCGCCTGAAATCAGCATGCAGGGTTCGCTGAAAATCCGCGATTTCATCAGGATGGATCGCGAAATGGATTCGGTCGAGGACTTCGTCGAGCGCGCGCTGAAATTCAATCCGATGCGCAATCGCGAACTGCTGCGCCGCAGCCTGCTCCATAATCTGCGCCAGCAACCCAACGGTAGATGGGCCTGGAAGCACGACCCCAACCGGATGCCGCAGAACTTCGAACACGAACGTGACGAGCGCAAGACCATGATCATGGATAATGCGCAAAATATCGTGTGCCCGACCCTGGTTCTACGCGGATCGCGCAGCGATGTGCTCACAGACGAGAGTGCCAAGGAATTTTCCGAGTCGGTGCCCAAGGGGCGCTGGCTGCGGATCGAGAATGCCGGCCACACTATTCAAGGCGACAATCCGCGGGCGCTGCTCGACGCGCTCGATCCGTTCCTGAAGGAAATCGGCCTTTAACTGATGGACGGCCCTGGCGCAAGTTGATTTCGTGTTGCCGCCAGGGACTCATCCGGTCAACCGAACAAGAGATTCGCCGCCTTCATACCTCAGCGTCGAAGGCGGGGTGGCCCGGTTGCAAACCCGGTAGCGCATGAGGGCCGCCGCGGCGAGCGCCGCTTTGCTGCAGCGCCTAATATGGTGCGCTGTGCAGGACGCCCTGCCCTTCGAGTTCACGCACGCGTGCGACGGGATACTCGAGCACTTTGGTAAGTATCTCCTCGTTATGCTCGCCGAGCAGCGGCGCCTCGAGTTCGAGCCGCTCGGGAAAGTCGGAAAAGCGCAGGGCAAATCCAGGCACGTCGAAGTCCCCCAGGATGCGGTCGTGAACCGTCCGCACCGTCCCGCGCTCGCGCAGATGCGGATGGCGCACCGCCTCCTCGACCGACAGTATCGGCGCCATCGGCACGCGCTGAGCCTTCATCGCCTCCACGGCCGCGTCGTCACTCGGCATCGATTGGATCCATTCTTCGATCAGCGCGACCAGTTCCGGCAGATTCTTCAGCCGCGCGTCGTTGTTGGTGAAGCGCGGATCACGCGCTAATTCCGGCTTACCCATCGCGGCGCACAGCTTCACCCAATGCTGTTCGAGCGGCGCGATGATCAGGATGTAGCGCTCTTTGCCCTTGAAGACGCCGCACGGAACCGCGTACCACGAGTGCCGGCCTGATCGGGTCGGCTTGAATGCGCCCTTGCTCAGACTGTGCGCCTCAACGCCGGCCTCGTGGTAATGGAAGTAGCTATCGAGTAGCGAAATATCGAGATGCTGCCCACGTCCGGTCCGTTCACGGTAGAGCAGGGCCGCACAGATAGCGCCCATCGCGTGAACTCCGGTACTAACGTCACCAAACGCGATCATCGGGAAATACGGTGCTCCACCCGCCTCACCACCCATCGAGGTTACGCCAGCATAGGCCGCGCCGAGATAATCGAATCCAGGTTCGTCCGCGAGCGGTCCACTCTGCCCGAAGGCGGACATCGAGCACATGACAATTTTAGGATTGATCGCGCTGACCGTTTCATAACCGAGTCCTAGCCGCTGGATCACGCCGGGCGCGAAATTCTGCACCAGGACATCAACCTTCGCGACCAGCTCTTTGAGTATCGCCAACCCCGCGGGATGTTTGGCGTCGAGGCACAGGTCTTTCTTCCCTCGGTTATGCTGCACGAAGTAGCCGCTGCGCTCACCGATCCTGAACGGCCCGAGACGGCTCGGATCGCCGGCCGGTGCCAGTTCAACCTTGATCACCTCCGCTCCCATCTCCGCCATCATCAGGGTAGCGGTCGGCCCTGCTACCACCTGGCTGAAGTCCAGGACCCGATAGCCCTCGAGCACGTGCTTTGGATTATTCACTGCCATCGATTTACCCCCGATTTCAGCGCGATGTCCCCGGCTTGTCCTCGTTCCTTCATAGCACGCGATCAAGCTAATCGCTCCCGCTTTAGCGTGTCTGCAATGCCCCACGGGCGATCGCAATCGTGGTACTCTGAACGAAGCATCACCTGTCACAGCTCAGTTCAAACAAACAACCATTGGACCGTCCTGAGCTCCGCCGTTGGCGCGGAATTGAGAGACCCGTGTGAATCTTGTTTTCTTTCGCACTGCGAAGGCATCGTCATCGGACTTTGCCGCACATACCGAAGATCCGATCCGCGCTGAACTGTTCGGCATCGAGCGCCTCGAACAACACGCGGCGAGCCTCGCCACCGCGCAGTCGGTCACGAAACGCCCGAAGGCCGGACGACAATTGGCGAAACGGCTGCAAGAAAACGGCAGGGTCCTGCTCGAAGCTTATCGGACCACCGCTGCCGCCGTGCGCGAGGAACGTGCGATCACCCCCGCGGCCGAATGGCTCGTGGACAATTTTCACATAGTGGAAGAGCAGATTCGCGAAATCCGCGCCGACCTTCCGCGCGGCTATTATCGCCAATTGCCCAAGCTTGCCGCTGGACCGCTGGAGGGCTATCCGCGCGTTTACGGTATCGCGTGGGCGTTCGTTGCGCACACCGATAGCCGCTTCGATCCGCTGATGCTCGCAAAATTTGTCCAGGCCTATCAGCACGTGCAGCCGTTGACGATCGGTGAACTGTGGGCGATCGCGATCACCTTGAGAATAGTCTTGGTGGAGAACCTGCGACGGGGGGCCGAGATCATCATGAGGAGCCGGGCGGCGCGGCAGCGCGCCGACCTGATAGCTGATCGGCTTCTTGGAGTTGGAGGCCACGAAGCGGAATCGACCGATACGGTACTCAAGGGTTTCGATCAAACGCCCCTGCCCCGGGCCTTCGCGGTCGAACTGGTTCAGCGCCTTCGCGATCAGGATCCCAAGGTGATGCCCGCTCTGCTGTGGCTGGATCAACGGTTGCTCGCCCAAGGCACCACGGCCGACGAGATCGTGCGTGCGGAGCATCAGGCGCAGGGCGCGATGAACGTGACCGTCCGCAACGTGATCACGAGCATGCGCTTCATGTCCGCGGCCGACTGGGCCGAGTTCTTCGAGAACGTCAGCCAGGTTGACGCCGTACTGCGCGCGAACAGCAACTTTGCCGCGATGGATTTCCCTACTCGCGACCGCTATCGGCACGCGATTGAAGAATTGGCGCGCGGCTCCGGACACACCGAGATCGAGGTGGCCCAGCTGAGCGTCGCGGCCGCTCAGCGCGCAGCGCCCGCTGATCCGCACCGCGACGAGGTGACGGTCCGCCGCGAGCAGGACCCCGGCTATTACCTGATCTCGCGAGGCCGTCGCCAGCTTGAACGGGAGATAGGTTTTCGCGCGCCGCTCAGCGAACGCATTGTCCGCGCGGACGACGCTGCCGAGATCCCCGCCTATCTTGCGACGATCCTCGTCGTCACCGCGATCACGGTCGCATTGATCGTGCTCACGCTCCGGGCCTGCGGCGTCGGCGGGGAGGCCCGAGCGTTCCTGGCGATATTTGCACTGCTCCCCGCGATGGAAGCCGCGGTTGCGCTGGTGAATCGCGTCGTCACGATTTGTGTCGGGCCGACCACGCTGCCCGGCCTGGAGCTTCACGACGGCATCCCCGCCGACCTGCGCACGATCGTCGTCGTCCCCACGCTACTGACGAGCGCGGCGGAGATCGACGAACAAATCGAGCGCCTCGAAGTGCACTATCTAGCCAGTCAGGACGGCGACCTGCGTTTCGCGATGCTCTCCGATTGGACCGATTCCGCGACCGAAACCGCGCCTGGCGACGACGAACTTCTCGGCACGGCGAGGGCGGCGATCGCACGCCTGAACGAGCGCCACGGTGCGGCGCCGGACGGCGCGAGGAGATTTCTCCTGCTCCATCGTCGACGAATCTGGAATGCGGCGCAGGGAAAATGGATGGGATGGGAACGCAAGCGCGGCAAGCTGCACGAACTTAATCGTTGGCTCCGCGGCGCGACCGACACCACCTTTCTCTCTGATGGCGAACCGGCGGAGGCCGTTCCGGCGGCGGTGCGCTACGTGATCACCCTTGACGCCGACACTCGGCTGCCACGCGGCACCGCCAAACGGTTGGTCGGCAAGATGGCCCATGCTCTCAACCGCCCGCTGATCGATGTTGCCAGCGGCCGCGTGGTCCAAGGTTACGGGGTGCTCCAGCCGCGCGTCACGCCTGCCCTGCCGACCGGTCATGGGAGATCGATCTTTCAGCGCGTTTTCTCAAGCGCGAGCGGCATCGATCCGTACGCGTTTGCGGTCTCCGACGTGTATCAGGATTTGTTCGGCGAAGGCTCCTACAGCGGTAAAGGCATCTATGACGTGGACGTGTTCGAGGCTGCGTTGGGTGCCATGGTCCCCGACAATACGCTCTTGAGCCACGACCTGTTCGAGGGCATCTTCGCGCGTGCCGGCCTGGTCTCGGACGTCGAGGTGGTAGAAGATTTCCCATCGCGCTACGACGTCGCCGCCGCCCGACAACATCGATGGGCGCGCGGCGATTGGCAATTGCTCCCATGGATATTCGGGCGCGCGCACAAATCCGGCACCGCCGCAACGCCCGGCGATCCAGTTGGGGTTCCGTTAATAGGGCGTTGGAAAATGATCGACAACCTGCGCCGCACTCTGTCTCCGCCCGCGGCCTTTCTGGCACTGCTGGCAGGATGGAGCCTTCCTCCCACGGGCGCGCGAATATGGACCGGTTTCGTTTTGGCGACAATAGCGCTACCGGCGCTCCTGCCGATCCTCACCGGTCCAGTTTCGCAGCGCCGAAATATATTCAGACGCAGCCATGCCCGTGCGGTCGGCGCGGACTTCACCCTCGCCGTGGTGCAGATCGCGATGCTGGTGACGCTGCTCCCGCATCAAGCCTGGCTGATGGGCGATGCCGTCGCGCGCACCCTCTATCGTTTGTTCGTAAGTCATCGCCGGATGCTCGAATGGGTCACCGCGGCGCAGGCCCAATTGACGACTCGGCTCGATCTTCCAGGCTTCTACCGCAGAATGTCCGGCGGCGTCGCGCTCGGAATTGTGGCCGCGTTCGCGGTCGCGTTCACGCGACCGCGCAATGCGCAGATTGCGGCTCCCTTCGTCGTGCTCTGGTTATTGTCGCCGGTCATCGCGTGGTGGGTGAGCGGAACCCCGGAGCTGGCCGGCTCCAAACCGTTGCCTGCCGCCGACGCCGAGGCCCTGCGACTGATCGCCCGCCGCACCTGGCGCTTCTTCGAGACCTTTGTGACTGCGGCCGATAACATGCTCCCGCCCGACAACTTCCAGGAGGACCCGAAGGCGGTACTGGCGCACCGAACCTCCCCGACCAACATCGGGTTGTACCTGCTCTCCGCCGTCGCCGCGCACGACTTCGGTTGGATCGGCACTTATGAATTCGTGGCTCGGATGGAAGCAACCCTCGCGACCATGGGCCGGCTCGAACTCTTTCGCGGGCATTTCTACAACTGGTACGAGACCCGCGATTTACGGCCGCTCGATCCGAAGTACGTCTCTTCGGTCGATAGCGGAAATCTGGCGGGACATCTGCTCGCGTTCAGCAACGCCTGCCGCGAGATCATTGACCGGCCGATCGTGGATTCGTCGTGGCGCCACGGGATTGAAGATGCGATCGCCTTGACCCGTGAGTCGCTCTCCGCGCTCGCTCCGGATAAGCGCACGCACACCGTCACCCCCCGGCAATTAATTGAGGCGCTCGACGCGCTTGACGTCACATTGCGATCGGAAATCAAAGGTTTCGCCGGCCTCTCTGCGCAGTTGGCTGAACTCAATGTTCACGCTGCTTCCGTCATCGACATAGCGCAGTTGCTGACCGGCGAACGTGATGATCCGGGTGCGGCGGAGCTGATCGCCTGGGCGAGCGCCATACGCATCGCGATCGACAGCCGGCGAGGTGAATTCAAATTGCTCGCGCCCTGGTCGAGCAGCACCAACGATGCAGGAACCACGGAGACACTCTTTGCAGCGCTACCGCGCCTGGGCAGCTTGGCTGATCGCTGCGTGGAGGCAATCGATCCCCTTGCCCGTCAGGGGACCCTCACGCATGCTGCGTTTGGGCCCGCCGGACTGGCGAATGCGCAGACCGCTGCCACCAGCGATTCGCGCGCGCAACCAGATGCGAAGACTGCCGCGCTCACGCACTCTGCCGACGCCGCCGAGGCGCTCGAGCGGCGGCTGAGGGCGCTGGCGACACTCGCGGCCCGCATGTTCGACGCGATGAAATTCGACTTTCTCTTCGATTCGTCGCGCCATCTATTTTCGATTGGCTACCGAGTTGCGGACGGCAGTCTCGATCCGAACTGTTACGATTTGCTGGCGTCGGAAGCGCGCCTGGCGAGCTTCGTCGCGATCGCCAAGGGTGATGCGCCCGCCAAGCACTGGTTTCGCCTGGGCCGCGAGATGACGCCGGTAGATCGCGGCGCGGCCTTGATCTCGTGGTCCGGATCGATGTTCGAATACCTCATGCCGGCGCTGGTGATGCGGGCGCCCGCCGATAGCCTGCTCGAGCAAACCAACCGTCTCGTCGTGTGGCGCCAAATGGAGTATGGCCGTCAGCTTGGCGTGCCGTGGGGTGTCTCGGAGTCCGCATTCAATGCCCGGGATCTCGAACTCACGTACCAGTACTCGAACTTCGGCGTCCCGGGTCTCGGACTAAAGCGTGGATTGCGCGAGAACGCGGTCATCGCACCCTATGCGACGGCGCTGGCGGCGATGATAGATGCGGAATCGGCGGCAAAAAACTTCGCGCGGCTGCGCAGCGCCGGCGGCCTGGGTCACTTCGGTTACTATGAGGCGCTGGACTACACTCCGTCGCGCGTGCCCGAGGGTGAGGCCGCCGCGATCGTGCGCGCGTATATGGCGCACCATCAAGGGATGACCCTGGTGGCACTCGACGACGCGCTCCACGACGGCGTGATGCGCACGCGCTTTCACGCCGATCCCATCATTCAAGCCACCGAGCTTTTGCTGCAGGAAAAGATTCCGCGCGATGCCGAACTGGCGCGCCCGCGGGCCGAAGGGGTCCAGGCCGACGCCAATGTGCGCGAGATCAGCCCGCCGACCATCCGGCGCTTTCATTCACCGCACGATTTGACGCCTCGCACACATCTGCTGTCGAACGGCAGGTACACCGTGATGATCACTGCGGCGGGCGCGGGCTTCAGCCGCTGGCAGGACCTGGCGGTCACACGCTGGCGTGAAGATGCTACTTGCGATTCGTGGGGCGCGTACATTTTCTTGCGCGATGTCCACAGTGGCAGGGTCTGGTCGGCCGGATACCAGCCGAGCAGTGTTGAAGCCGATAGCTACGACGTGGGGTTTTCGGAGGACCGCGCGGAGATCGTAAGACGGGACGGCACCATCCTGACGACGCTGGATGTCGCGGTCTCGGGCGAGGATGACGCCGAAGTCCGCCGCGTCTCGATCTCGAATCTGGGCAGTCGCACGCGCGAGATCGAATTGACCTCGTACGCCGAACTGGTGTTGGCGCCCGACGCCGCCGATGCCGCCCATCCGGCCTTCTCGAAGATGTTCGTGCAGACGGAGTTCGAGGAAAATGTCGGGGCACTGCTGGCGACGCGAAGGCGGCGCTCCCCCACCGACGTGAGCGTGTGGGCGGCGCATCTGGCGGTAGTGGAAGGCGAGTCCGCAGGCGCGGTGCAGTGTGAGACGGACCGCGCCCGTTTCCTTGGGCGCGGACGGACAATTCGCACCCCGATCTCGGTGATCGACGGACGTCCGCTTTCGAACACCATCGGTACCGTGCTCGATCCGATTTTCAGCCTTCGCCGCCGCGTGCGAATCCCTGCGGGCGCCACAGCACGCGTTGCCTTCTGGACGATGATCGCGCCGACGCGCGAGCTCGCACTGGACCTGGTGGACAAGCACAACGACGCCACCGCTTTCGAGCGCGCGGTGACGCTCGCCTGGACCCAGGCGCAGGTTCAGCTCCATCATTTGGACGTTGACCCCGATGAAGCGCATCTCTTCCAGCGACTCGCCAATCGCGTGCTCTACTCCGACCCCACTCTGCGACCGCCGCCCGACTTGCTGCGACGCGGCGAGGGCGGCCCGCCGAAGTTGTGGGCAAATGGAATCTCGGGCGACCTGCCCATCGTGCTGGCGCGGATCGACGAGAGCGAAGATCTGCAATTCGTCCGCGAGTTGGTGCGCGCCCACGAGTATTGGCGGATGAAGCGCTTCGACGTCGACCTCGTAATTTTGAACGAGCGTCCACCGTCCTACGATCAGGATTTGCAAAGCGCCTTGGACGCACTGGCGCGCGCGCATCAGGGGCCGCCGGATTCCGCTCAGAGTCGCGCCCAAGGGAAAATATTCGTGCTCCGCGCCGACTTGGTGTCGGCTGAAGTGCAAAGGCTTTTGCAGACCGTGGCGCGCGCGGTGCTGGTCGGACGGCGGGGGACGCTGGCTGAGCAAGTTAAACGCCTGGAGGTTGCGAAGCCGGCCGCCGCGCCGCCAGCACGACGCGTCGCAGCGCCTGTCCCTGCGGCGAGCACCTGGAGGCGCCCCACGCTGGAGTTCTTCAACGGGCTCGGTGGCTTTGCCCAGGACGGTCGCGAGTATGTGACGATTCTCGGCGACGGGCAGTGGACGCCCGCACCATGGATCAATGTCATTGCCAATCCGGCCTTCGGTTTCCAGGTTTCGGCGGAGGGTGCGGGCTACACCTGGGCGATCAACAGCCGTGAAAATCAGATCACCGCATGGTCGAACGATCCGGTGAGCGACCGGCCCGGCGAGGTTATCTACGTCCGTGACGAGGAGACTAACGAACTTTGGGGTCCGACGGCCCTGCCGATTCGCGAGGAGGCGGCCCCCTATTCCGCTCGCCACGGCCAAGGCTACACCGTCTTCGAGCATACCGCGCACGGGATTTCGCTCGAACTGGAACAGTTCGTACCCATCGCGGATTCGATCAAGATCTCACGGCTGAAGATACGCAATTTGTCGGGACGCTCGCGGCGGCTCTCGATCACGCAGTACGTCGAATGGGTGCTCGGCACTGCACGCGGAGCTTCCGCTCCGTTCATCGTGACCGAAGTCGATTCCGCCACCCACGCTATGCTCGCGCGGAACTCCTTCCGAACCGAATTTGGCGAGCGCGTGGCGTTCCTCGATATGTGCGGCCGCCAGACCTCGTGGACTGGCGATCGCACCGAGTTTCTCGGACGTAACGGCAGCCTCGATAATCCGGCTGCACTCGCCGGTTCAGCGGCGCTCTCGAATCGTGCTGACGCCGGATTCGATCCGTGCGGCGCCTTGCAGACCCGCGTTGAACTCAAGCCCAACGGCGAGGCGGAGCTCGTATTCTTCCTCGGCGAAGCGCCGACCAACGCGGACGCGCTCGCATTGGTCGAAAAGTACCGGGCTGCCGACCTCGACGAGGTGCTCGCCGCGGTCAAGCGTCAATGGGAAGACATTCTTGGTACGGTTCAGGTGAAAACGCCCAATCGGGCGATGGACCTGATGCTTAATCGCTGGCTGCTCTATCAGACTCTCGCCTGCCGGCTGTGGGCGCGGTCCGCATTCTATCAGGCCAGCGGCGCCTATGGCTTTCGCGATCAGCTTCAAGACGTAATGGCGCTGGCAGTGGCGCAGCCAGGCATCGCGCGAGAGCATCTGCTGCGGGCCGCCGCGCGTCAGTTCGGCGCCGGGGACGTGCAACATTGGTGGCTGCCGCCGGGCGGTCAAGGCGTACGCACGCGAGTCTCGGATGACCCCGTATGGTTGCCCTTTACGGCCGCGCAATACATCGAGGCCACCAACGATCGCGGTGTGCTCGACCAGACCATTCCATTTCTCGAGGGCGCTGTTTTGCAATCCGGCGAAGCTGACTCCTACTTTCTGCCGACCGAGTCGGCCGAGCACGGTTCGCTTTACGAACACTGCGCGCGCGCGCTCGATCATAGCCTGAAGCTTGGTAGTCATGGCCTCCCGCTAATCGGCGCAGGCGATTGGAACGACGGGTTCAACCGGGTCGGCGAAGCGGGCCGCGGCGAAAGCATCTGGCTGGGCTGGTTCCTCTATGCCGCGCTTTCAGCATTTGCGCGGTTAGCGGACGAACGCGGCGACCTGACGCACGCGACCAGCTGGCGCGAGCATGCGGCCGGCTTGCGGGAATCGCTCGAACGCGACGGATGGGATGGCGAGTGGTATCGGCGCGGCTATTTCGATGACGGAAGCGCGTTGGGATCGGCCTCCAGTGAAGAATGCCGCATCGATTCGATCGCGCAATCATGGGGTGTGATCTCGGGTGCTGCGAATCCGGATCGCGCCGCGCTCGCGATGGCGGCGGTGAACCAAACCCTCTATCGCCCCGAGGAGCAATTGCTGCTGCTGTTCACTCCCCCCTTCGATCATACGCCGCTCGATCCGGGGTACATCAAAGGATACCCGCCGGGGATTCGCGAGAATGGCGGGCAATATACCCATGCCGCGGTATGGTCGGTGATTGCCTTCGCGATGATCGGTGACGGCGACAAGGCCACTGAACTGTTCTCGGTTCTGAACCCGATCAATCATTCGCGAACGCTGGTCGGGATGCATCGCTATAAGGTCGAGCCGTACGTTGCGTGCGCTGACATCTACTCGACGGCGCCGCATATCGGGCGCGGCGGATGGACCTGGTACACCGGGTCGGCGGGATGGACCTATCGCGCGGGCCTCGAATGGATACTGGGATTTCGTTTGCGGGGCGAGAAGCTGCTGATCGAGCCTTGCATACCGACCGGCTGGCCCGGCTATGAAATCACCTTCAGATACCATTCCGCGCGCTATGAGATTGCGATCGAGAACCGTCGGGCGGTCACTCGCGGGGTCACCAGCCTGGAACTCGACGGCGTGGCGGTGCCGGGGGCTACGCGGCAGATTGACCTGGTGGATGACGGCGTCACCCACCGCGTGCGGGTGGTGCTCGGATAAAAACGTGTATTGCGGTTCCGTCGCGTGAATAGCCAGTTCCCTGCGGAGCTATTTGCCAGTGCCCGAGGACTGACTATCCACGAGAGGACCGCATTTCACCTGGCTACCCGTTGAACGGCTCGATCAATTCGAGGAACGTACCGTCGGGATCCTTGAAGCAAAAGAACTTTGCGCCGGCCTTGTTGCGGAACTTGATCACGACCGGTTCCGATACCATCTCGACGCCGGCTGCCTTCAGACGCTGATACTCTTCGTCGATATTCTTGGTGAACAGCGCGATGCGCGCGATGCCGGTGTGATACAGATGCGCGGGCGCCTTGCCCTCGGTCCGCGGCTGCTTCCATTCGATCAGGTCGAAGCGGGTCGCGCGCGGGTCATCGCTCAGAGACAACAACGCGGCGCGCGCGATGCTATTTGGAATACCGAGTCCGACGTCGTTGCCCTCATTGGGACCCTCACCTATATCGAGCACGACCTTGAATCCGACCATCTTGTAGAATGCGAGGGAGCGATCGAAATCCGTCACATTTATATTGACGTGAAAGACTGACTTAATCATGGCGGCATCTCCTTCATCGATAAATTCGCGAAGGTGAGAGATAGCACATCTTCGTGGAAATCGGCCCTCCCGCGAGACCGGAGCGACGCCGGAGGAGTCCGCGCGCGAGTCTCAATTTGGCCGGCGCAAGGTCGGCCCCCGGATTTCCCAATTCGCGTTCGTTTGTACAAAATTTCTCAGACGGGTACGTGCCCGGGACGCCGAGGGCCACTACTAAAAGAAGAATCGCAATACAGTTTGATAGATTCCGGCCCGCCGCGAATAAACTTATGGCAAACTCAATTAATCGGCGCAGCGGCGGGCGGCTGCCGATTAGCTTGATCGGGAGATCGCCACGCGATCCATCCGATCAGCAACAACGCGGGCACCGTCGCGATCGTGCTGAGCAGAAAGAAGTCCACCCAGCCGTAGCGTTGAGCGAGTAGGCCCCCGGTCGAGGCCACCAGCGTGCGGCCAACGGCGGCGAGCGACGAGAGCAAGGCGTATTGAGTGGCAGTGAAGGCGGGCGAACAGAGACCGGAGAGATAGGCGACGAGTGCGGCACCGGCCATCGCGCTAGTAAGATTCTCGGCGGCGACACAAAGCGCGAGATAGTCGAGCCGATGGCCGCCTGCGGCCTGGAGTACATAGAAGAGATTGCCGGCCGACTGGAGCACTCCACAGATGATCAGCGCACGCATCACACCGAGGCGCACGGTCATCGCACCGCCAAGCAAAGCGCCGATGATAGTCGCGACGAAGCCGAACACTTTCGAGATTGCGGCAATCTCGCCGAGTGAGTATCCGAGTGAGACGTACAACGGCATCGCCATCACGCCCGCCATCGCTTCGCCGAGCTTGTAGGCAACGATAAAGATCAAAATGACGGGCCACAGCGGTTTGCGCGCGAAATCGGCAAAGGGTGCGACCACGGCGGTCGCCAGCCAGTGGCGCAGCCCGGACTTTTCATCGAGGCGAATCCCTTCCATCACGGCCGGCGCGATCCGCGGTTCCGGACCGAGCAGGAAAACCAGTATTCCGCATGAAAGTAGCGCCGCGACCGCGGCGTAGGCGGCAAACCATCCGGCACGATCGGCAATCACCAGCGCGCCTGCGCCGGACGCGAGCATCGCGATCCGGTATCCAGTCTGGATCATCGCTGCGCCGGGCCCCTGCTGTTCCGGCTCGAGCAACTCGACCCGGTAGGCATCGATCACGATATCCTGGCTGGCGGAAAGGAACGCGACGAACAATGCCAGCACGCCCATCAGGGGGAGATTTCGTTTGGGGTCGCAGGCTCCCATCGCGAGAGTCGTGGCAATCAGTGCGAGCTGAATTGCGATACCCCAGCCGCGACGTCGTCCCAGGCGCAGCGGAGGCGGCAACCGATCGATCACGGGCGCCCATAGGAACTTGAGCGCATAGGGCAGACCAACCAGAGCGAAGGCGCCGATCGCGACGCGGCTCACGCCGGCGGTAGCGAGTCGCGCCGACAGGGTAGAGGCGGTGAGCAGCAGAGGCAGGCCGCTGGCGAAGCCAAGCGGTAGAATCAGCAGCACGCTGCGGTCGCTATAGACCTCGATCGAGGTCCGCCACCTACTCATTTCGGTCTTTCCGTTGCCATTCCAAGCAGAGAATCTTATGGCAAGATCCAGCTGACGACGAGGGGGCAGGTTTGAAACGGGATTCGGCGCTGTCAATAAAACAACGTACTAAATAATTTGGCCTCCGAGGACGTGGCGGTCCTTAGCGATGCTATGACCAAGCATACAGGGAGCGACAGGTTCCTCGAATGCCTGCCATTCTGGGGCGTTAAGCGGGGATGCGGTATGAGACCCTAGAAAGCCCCGCAGGGCGCGCTAAACCATCTACATTCACACTGAAACGAACGACCGACACCCACGAATTCACTTGACATAGCGTCGGTTCCAGCTATATTGCCTTTTGCGGTACAGGTTTATCTAATCCGTTGTAATGCATTGTGAGGAGGAGACATGCATAAGCGCACGAATACATCATTTTTGGCTAAAGTAATACCATTGGGGGTCGGCCTGTTTTGGGCGGCAACAGCCGGCGCCCAACAGTGTAACCCGACTGCAGGATCCACACCCTCAACAATTGGGGACGGGAGCTATTTTGCGTTTTTGCTGGACGGTCCGATACCGAACGATATTCATAACCTGAACACCCTCCAGGTCGGAGCAAGCGCCTCTATTACGGGTCCGGCGGCAACGATAGGGGCGGTTTACTCAAATGTCGTTGTCGGGGCCCTCTCCTCGGTGGCCGGCGACATTGCGGCGGGCACATTCAATGCCTCTCCGCCTGCTTCGAGCATCCTTCTTGGCGGAGGCACGACGGTTAAGGGCGTTGGCGCAACAAACGATGGGGGATCGGCGAGTCCCGCGAAATCATTCAAGGGCGGTACGTCAACCAACGGCATGAGCCCCTACGTCACTGACCCTACCGATGGCATAGGGCTATTGGGACATGCGGTCAACACTGAAGAGTGCTTTGACGGAAACGTTATCTGCCAGCCGAATCCGACCCCAGTGACGGTCAACATAGCCCCGGGCAAGAAACAAACCTTGACCCTCAAATACGGCCTTAACGTGCTTACTGCTCCCAATATTACGGTGGGCTCGCTGGCAACGCTGACCATCAACGGCGGATCGCACTCATCACTCGTGTTGGAAACGCCGGGCGCGATAAATCTCGGTCCTTCGTCGAAGATCCTGCTGACCGGAGGGATCACGGCCGCGAGTGTGTTTATTACCGCGGTCACGCCACCGTTCAACGATCCGGGCGCCAACGGCATTTCGACCTCCCTCGTCACTACCGGTGCTGGCGTGACGATCAATGGGACGATTCACGGAGAATATGGCTGCGTCTTCGGTGCAAATAATACGATCAACGGAGCCGCGGTATGCGACTGGAGGCTGCAGGCTGGAAGTGGACTGCATGTTAACCATATCGCGCTGACTATCGCGCTCCCGAGCTACGCGGGCCCGGACTATTTCACTTGTACTGATCCGCAGGCTGCGGTTGGTGAAGAATTCGGTATGTGAGCAAACGTCGAATTCGGACGTTCAACTGAAAGTCCGTCGCGATCTCACATCGCCTAGTCTCACAGGAACCGGCCGCCAGCGATGGCGGCCGGTTACTTTTTTCCTTCAACGAAACCCCACCTAAAACAGGATTCCACCTTCCTTCCCGAAGGAACCTCCATGCCGTTGGCTTAGGGAGTTGGGTGAGAGAAGCGCGCCAGGCGAAGTTGCAGGCTCATACGTTGTATGGCCATGCCACATCCCATTCGAGGCCACTAATGCTAATGGCTAAGCGAGGCTTCTACGCTTAGTTGGCGATTGCTTGATTGAGTCGGACGGTGTGCTTTCGGAACGGCACATTACAACAATCGTCGCATCGGGTGGTAGGAACGCGGTGCGAATAGCCGGGCGCGCCCTTCTGCGCGACCTCGTAACGAGCGCCGCAACGTCCCCCGCTGACGCTCTGTCAGCGGCCTACCTATAGTGTGGCGCCTGGATAACGAATCGATGATTTGGAGTGTTAGTGCACGCGCTGTCTGGCCTTGCCTACGAATGCGCAGCCCTGGGTATCGTTGTTGGAATTACTCGGCACCAGCAAGCCAGCTGAGACATTGCCCATTCCTAAAGGCGTGAAAACTACCGTCACGATACACTTCGCCTTCGGCGCCAAGGTCGTTCCGCAGGTCGGAATAACCTTCACCCTTGGGTTAGCAGGCGGAACGGGAGGAACGATCTGAAAATAATCGGCGTTAGCGCCTGACAACCTGATGTATCCGAGCGTTACCGTATCGGTCTTGCTGGTGTTGGTGACGGTCACGACGCGCGGTTTACTCGGCGTCCGAAGAATCTGCGTCGGGAAGTAGATCACCTTGGTGACCTGCAGCTTCACGCCGCTGGTATAGCCGACCTTGGTGACGAAAGCATTCACCTCACCGTCACCGCCACCGATAGTCGCCTGTTCCGGGCTGACCACCGGGTAATCAGATGAGTAGGTCAGACCGCCTACATAAGCATTATCGGCCGAATCAACGGCAACGCCTTGCGCGCGGTCGTGATTGGCGCCGCCAAGCGTAGCCGATTGCAGCAGGACCACGCCGGTGGGGTCCATTTTGCCAAGAAATGCATCCGCCTCGAGATAGTTTCCGGCGAAGATTTCGCCAGCGTTCACAGCCAGCGGAAAAATACAGCATGGCTGATTGAAATTGGCCGGATCGAGCTGCGTGTAGGTATGCCCGGCGTCCTTGCTGCGCCACACCGCGCCGATCGCTCGACTATCGCCCGTACCCACGTAAACGGTCGCTGGATTCATGGTGACATCGTCGATCGTGACGTAGTTCAAGTTTGAGTCCGGCGCGGTCGCGGCGAAGGTGAGGTTTTTGTTGAAGCCGTCGTTACTAGCTACGACACCGTCGCCGTAAGTGCCGGCATAAAGCGTAGATGGCGTCGTGGAGGTATCAATGGCGAGCGAGAGCACTGCGACGTTGTTCAGATTGGTCTGGGTGAAAGAGGTGCCGTTATCGGTACTGACAAAGACACCTTTGTCAGTACCGACATAGTAGTTGGTGGAGGCAGTATCCCGCACCCCGGTGAACACCTGGGTTTGCTGATGGCCAGTGGCTAATCCGGTGGACGCCGTAAACTGGGCGCCATCGTTGGTGCTGACGAAGAAACCATGATCGGTGCCGACAAAAAGGTAGAAGTTCGCGGAGGTACCCGCAGTCGTGGGCTCTTCGCTACCTAAAAAGTAATAGTGTGCGGGGCCCGAGATCGGCACGACTCCGATTTTGACGAAGGACTGGCCGCCATTCACACTGATGAAGATCCCAGCCGAGGTGGCTAAAAAAGCTGTTTTGGGACCAGTGCCAATTCCCGTCTGTACGCCAACCGCCGGAACCTGAACTCCTGCGAGCCCGAGCTGGTTAAAGGTCAGGCCGCCGTCGGTGCTCTGCCACACCCCATTTTGATTTGTCCCAACATAAATGATGGCCGGAGTTACCGATTTGTCGATGGCAATGCCGCCGAAAGAAATCGAGCCCGCATTCGAATTGGGCCAGCTACTGGGAGCGAAACTCTGTCCCCCATTTGAACTCGTAAACAATGCTCCCAGAGATTTCGGCTGCGCTTGCAATATTTCCGTAGCATCTCCAACGAGGTCGCCAGACCTGAACGAAACTCCAGCGATAAGCTCGTCGCCCTTGGAGTCCACGGACGCGCTCGACGCTTCATCGAAACCGAGACCGCCGACGTAGTTGATGTGATTCAAGCCGCCGTGAGAATCGACCTCGGCGATAAATGCGTCTTCCAGTCCACCCAAGGCCTCGGTTGCCCCGAGGTTACCCAAGTCGGCGGAAAAGGTGTCGCCGGAGATGAAGGCTGAGCAGTTAGATGCACATCCCAGCTTGGTCGCGACTCCAGTGGCGAGGTCAAATCCGCTCCCGCCGACGAACTCCGAGAACAGCAACGATGAGGCTCCGTTGCCGGTAGTATCGAAGTCAGCAACTAGAGCATCGAAGGTACCGCCAAAGGCCCGTCCGGTAGTGGTGGGCACTGCATTGCCGCCACCCCCGACGACATAGACATTGCCGATTGGGCCACCGGTTGCGGCGGCGGTCAGCAGCGCACTACCACCGGGGTTCGGTCCGCCTAGATAGGTTGCGTAAAAGAGATCAGAAGCATCACCGGAACTGGCTGGAGGATCGACCCTGGCCAAAAATCCTGCACCAGTTGCTCCCGCGCTGGGATTGTTTTGCTGATAGGCCGTGGTGGTGGTCGGGAAATCAGTAGAAAGGGTCTGGCCGGTCACATATGCGTGGCCTGTCCCATCGACTGCAATTCCAGATGCGACGTCGTCCTTCGATCCGCCCAGGTAACGCGAATAGATCAGCCCGGTTCCGGCAGGGTTGAGCTCGGTTACAAACGCGTCGAATCCACCCGCCAGCGCGGTATCACTCGAGGGCGCGGTCGGAAAATCGGCCGAGTTAGTAAAGCCCGTGACGTAGGCGTCACCGCTGGAGTCCAAACCTATACCGGTGGAGACGTCGATATTGCTGCCACCCAGGTAGGTCGAATAGATGAGGCTCTTGCCATCGGCGCTGAACTTCGCGACGAAAGCATTGTTGATTCCAGTAAGACTACCCTGGTACGCGTTCTTCGTCGGAAAGTCATTGACGCAGCAGGTCCATCCCGAGAGAAAGGCTTCGCCAGCGCCGTCCACTGCAATCGCCTGACCTTGAGCGAAGGTTCCGCCCAGGTAGGTCGAATACATGATCGCGGGATCGATTATCAGCGGCTTGCTGCGGTCATAATCGCCCAGCCCGATCGTAACTTCGGAAGACCCATTGAGGACGTAGTTTGCGCGGACGTTGCGACGCGCGCCATTCGTTTCTTGATACGCAACCGGCTGGCCTAGAGCGATTTCATTCTTCCCCGCGTGCAGCACCAGGTTTCCGGCGCGATTGAGTTTGATCCCTTGAGCGTCGTCGAACTGCATCTGGATTATGCGCGGGTCAACGCCCGCAGCGACCTCGATGTCATATTCGAGCCGGCCATGATTCCCGTAGAACACGACGTTGACGCCCGGGTAGATCGATTCGTACTCGACCCGCGAGTAATTCGGAATCGAGCTATGCCATAGAGCGGGATCGTTGCCGACAAGGTAGTTGGTTACAGTCTGGAGTTTTTCCGAACCGCTAATCTTTGCCGCGGGATTCGCGCCTTTGAATTTGAAACTTACCCTATCGGAACGCGCCCGGCCCTGGTCGGCTATGTAGCGCAGCGCCGCATGCGGATTCAGGCTACTCCCGATGTTTCCTGACGCGGAGGTCGGTCCGTGAATCGAAAGCGTGGCTCCATCGCCGGTCAGAAAGACCGTGACATTGGAATGCCGCGCAAGGAACTGGACGCGGTTGTCGGTTTGCCCCTCGTTCGGCTCGAAAGTAAGCGGCAACTGAGCATAGGCACTGAGCAGGTGGCTGCGTTGATCATCGCGCGCCAACTTCCGCTGAACGGCAGGTGCCGCCACCGGCCGTAGGTAGCGGCTACCAGCGACGGTCGCAACCACCACGGCCACTACCAGGCTGACCAGCTTGAGTATTCTCGGACCTGACGGGCAAGCAGATACAATCCTACCCATGATAGCGCTCCGCTCGCCAAGTCCGCTTTTGGTGGATCCTGGCTTAGTATGAAAAATAATAGGGTACCCAGAGGCTAATCTGAAAGTTCGGCGCATAGGTAGTCGCGCCTATACCCGCCTGAAGGAACGGGAACAGGTGATGACTCGCCGCATAAGTCGCACCGAAGATAAACTGAGCCGCATTGGTGCTGCTATCTGGAATCGCGTGCCAACCGCCCGACCCCGGCGCATGGGAATTCAACTCGGTGGAGTTAGTGATGATGTCCTGAAGTTCAACCAGGGTGCTGAAGCGCTCATTGAGCGCCGTGGTAGCGCCGAGCGTATAACTGATCGCATTACCCGGAGCTACCGAACCAGCCTGCACGACTCCAGGAACGGTGCTGATGTCCTTAACGTCTTGCGTGAACTCGTAGTAAAAATTGCCGCTCCCGAACAACACCACCGGATCCAGTTCGCGAATTACCGAGAAGCCGGATGAAATACCCCATACGCCTTTTCCAGTAGGAAGATTGTTGGGGTACTTCAGATTCGTATTGCTGGGATCGGTAACCAGCTTGATGCCATAAGGACCAGTGCCAGTCGGTGCCGAGACCTGCACGTTCCAGATTATATTTGGCCACCAATTCTTCTGCTTCTTTACCTGCCAATAGAAGCCGCCGCTGATGTCGCCAAGGCCCCACTTATTGACCGTGGCCGAAGACTCCTGCGCGGTGGAGAAGCTGGCGCCGATTTCTTTGAAGGTCGATCGCTCGAAGTAGTAGGGAAAGTTGATATTCAACTCGAAGCTGCGGTTGAACGCGTAATAGACCTGCGGATTCCACTGGAAGATATCGGTCTCGACGCGCGAGACATTGATATTGCCCAGCAGGATCGCGTCAAAGGCAAAGAAGCCGTTGAGGACGAGGTTGCGCGAATTGGTGTACGAATATTGAAACTGCGGAAAGAACGTAAGACCGGGATTGAACAGCGCGTTCTGTTGCTGATACGCCGCCTGCACCGCAGCACTTTGTCCCGGAGTCTTGCGCGAACCAGTTGAGGCCTGCACCGACTGCGCAGGCTCGTTGCCATTGGCCGGTTGTCCCTGCGCGGACTGCACCGAGCCAGGCTGTCCCGTCGTGCCCGTCATCGACGTGGGATGCCCGCCCATCGCTTTGATCTGGATCTGCAGTTCCTGATACTCGGACTGCAGTTTCAACAACCGCTGCTCTTCGTCGGTCAGCGCATGCTCCAGCATCTCGCTCTTCTGCTCCAACTGAGCCGTGTTCGGCGGCACGGTCTGCGCCGACGACAAGCCGCACGTACCCGCCACCACAAGCGCAGTCGCAATTCCCAGCACCGGGAGCTTTTTGCTGATCGACGTTATGAGCATTGAGCCGCTCTCCAAGTCCCCTTTACAAGCGCGCTGGACGGAACCCCCCGTGGCCGTGCCCTTAGCCTTCGATCAACGGAACGGATCCTCTCCCCGGCTTCATGGATGTCATCGCGGTATGGTTTGCAGAATCGTCGATGCGCCCAGCAGGTTCATCGAGTTGGACTGTGACATCTGTATAACCATGTTCATCGAGTTGGTCGCCATGGCCATGTCACCATTTAGCCTGATGCCTTGCAAGATCACGGACGGTCCAATCGTCTGGGTTGCACTTCCGGACCCGGGCGCATTGACCGACACTTGCAGTGCGTTGTTCTGGATCGAAGACTGGCACAAACTTCCGCAGGGAGTTCCAGTGGGCGCTCCATTGGGGAAGAAGGAGGTCGGAGTAGTTTGCGTGATATCGATGCTGGCCTGATTGTTCGCCTGGTTGGCGGAACCGGCGACCTGGATCACTTGACCGACGCCGCCAGTCAGATTTCCCAGCGAGGTCTGGGTGCCCGTAGGTGTCTGTGTACCCGCATCCGGCGCAGTGGGTCCGCTCTGAGTCGCCCAGGTCAAGTTGGTGACGACGTTAGGCGTTCCCGATTTGAGGTCCACGCCAAAGGCCAGCCCGGCCGATAGCGAAGTGCCGCTCGGCTGCGTGACATTGCTCTGCATCACGACCCCAAAAAATACCGGCTGCCCCCCGCCGAATGAAGGGACAAAGCGTCCACGCATCTCACCCATCTCGGCGTCGGCGATCGGCCGCGCTGAGGATGCATCGAGACCGAGGTAAGCCAGATTGTTTTCAGCATCAGTAGCCGCTGCGGCCGTGTTTAATCCGGGCCCAGCCAACAGCATCGACGCCGCCAATATCGCCATTATTTTTGACATCGCACGGCGTTGGACGAAACGAATCGCACGATTATTCATTTTCATGCAGGGCTCTTACTCAAACCTATTTGTTGCCGATGTTCAGGCCGGGGATGATCGTGATGGTCTGGAGCGTGGCTTCGTTCAGCGGGTTAAATGCCGGCATCAGATTGCGCACTTGCTGGTTAACATTGAGCTCTCTCTGCCATAGCACCAGCACATTTTCCGGATCGTACTTAGGTCCAATCACCGCAAAAATAACGCTATATTGCCAATCCTTGAAAAAGAGATCGTTTGGCATCTCTCTATTTCCGAGCGCGGGATCTGCTACATAAACGCCGTCCGGTGTGGCTTTGCGCATAACCACGAAATGCTCATAGCCATTCATATTGAGCAGGACTATTACCGGGACCTTAACCTGGTACAACGAATCGGGAGTAACCTTGAAACCTACTCCCTGCATACCGATAGTCTTGAGATAAGCCTTCATGTCGAGCAGTGAGAACCCACGCTGACGCACCTGCGCCTGGTCACTCACCGCATACATCCCGAAGAAGACCTGTCGCTCGTCGATATCCATGTTGTAGGCGTACTTCAGAATGGTAGCCAGCGCCGCTGCACCGCAACTGAAGTCAGTGCGTTGTCGCACCACGTGTGCGAAGGTCTCGTCCCTTAGCGTGGTCATCTGGGGATGGATTGCCCCTGCGCCGGGCAGTACCCCGCCCATCGACAATCCACCATCAGAACCGGCGTTGCTGCACGCAAACATGGCCGCCGTCAGCAGGACGAGAATCGGGCTTCTCAGGTGACGGCTTAGGGACGGCATTCGATTCAGACTCGACCAGGAACAATCCGCGGACAGTGGTTGACCTATATACCCGGTCGTTTGAGGAAGGTCAAAAGCGAACCGGGGATCCGCTTGTTCTGCGCGAGATCCCCGGTTCGGAAAAGCCAGCTCTTAGTGAGCCAAGGTGATGTTGTTAACCTGCTGGTTGCCTACGCCTGCGCCGATGTTGGCCGCGACAGCACCCGCATTGCCTGCGAGCACATTCGTGCCGAGGGTAGCGGTCTCCTGACCAGCAACCGTCTGATCATCGATCAGGCCTGCATCTGCGATGGTCTGGTTGCCCTCGACGTTAACCGAGTTGGCGCCAGCCGTCGTGCCGCCCGCACCCGTCGTTTCGAGCAGCGTGGACAGGTTGTTACCCTGCTGGTTGCCCACACCGGCCACCAAGTTCAGTGCAACATAGCCATTGTTGTTCTCGAGATCATCGTTCGCAACCGTCACACCAGGCGCGTTGATGGTCTGATCAGTCAACGTTCCGCCAGAACTGACCGCCAGCGTCTGTCCAAACACAAACAGGCCCGCAACCGACACGCCTGCCGAAGTGGTAGAGCTGGTGGTTGCCGAACCCTGGGTCTCCGTCGCCGCGGCCACGATCCACAGAGCCACGTGATTCAGCGCAAACGTGTCGCTTTCGCTGGGATCAAGGCTGGCATGGAAAGAGCCACCGTTAAGAACATGTCCAAGCTCTCCGGTTCCGCCATTCTGGCCCGGGAGATTCGGTCCCTGGGTCTGCGGTCCGCTGCCGCCGATCGAGCCGCCCTGGCCGAAGCTGCCGCCGCCGCTGGCGGTGAAGATCGGGGTCGCAATCGCCGCTGCGATCGCATTACCCGAGGTGTGCGTGGCATCGATCTGGGTCGAGCTGATTCCGGCGCCGATGGCGACGGATTCGGTGTTCCCGTTGATGCTGCTGGTGTCAGTTGACGACGAGTTCTGCGCCAGTGCCTGCGAGGCAACCAGTGCCAAACTCGCGCCTGCAATAAGAGCCATTGCAGTTCCCTTAATGAACTTCATGCGATCCTCCTCCGAGATTCGATTACGTTCTTGAGTCCGTTAATTCTAGCGTTCCTATTTTCCCCACTCGAAAATCTACAATGCGATTTCACATAGGCGCCTCCTTTGAAATTCTGAGCAGCTCGTGCTCGTACAGGGCCCCCTACAATCAGTCCACGTAACGCGGACTAATGCGCAAAGTTTACCGCCACACTGTTGGCCGTGACGTTGTTAGTTCCCGCTGTCTGCTGAACCTGAACCAGGCCCGACGCGCCGCTGAAAGCCGTCGGCGCGATCGAATAAGTCCCCTGGAATTCCGCATTCGGGTTTGGCGGCGCGAATCCACCGCGCAACTGCGATAGCGAAATCGCCGTCAGCGCGCTTCCGGTCGCACTCACGCCGACGAAGGCGGCATTAGCTTCGACATTGCCAGATCCGCTGGCCTGGGAAACCTGCATCAGTCCCGACGATAGCGAAAATGCCCCATCGCTGATGACGGTGCTCCCGCTGTTCCGCACGTTGACGAAGTTCCCAATAGAGTTCTGGTTGATGCTCAGCTTGCCCGGGATATCGGTTACCAGAGCCGAATTGTTCTGCTGATTGCCGACGCCCGCGACCTCGTTGAGCGAAACCGCCCCAAAGTTGTTGACCCCTGAATTGGGGCCGATCACGGTGGTGTCGCCTAGCACTTGAGCTCGGGCACTTCCCATCGGAGCAAACCAGCCAGCGAGTGACAGCATCACGACGGCAGCCGCCACACGCGATTTTGGTAGCCGCGACCCGGTCGCCGGGATAGACGCTTTTGAAGTCATTACCAATTCCTTCTTCGTCGTCAGTCCCGCTATCTCAAACCTGTTCAAAGCCATCAATCCAAACGCACGCTCTATTAAGCACAACGAGCGCTATAGTGTCAATTGATTTCGTTAAACCAAACGCTATCGACTAACGCACATCCTGACGTGCACCAGAGTGCAGTCATCTACATCTGCGCTCATCGCAATGCAGGTCTATTAAGCACAAGAGAGTTGCAAGTGTCAAAGCTTTTTCTCGAACAGGGAGTGATTGCGTAATTCATTCTATGGAGCATATAGAATGATAAAGAGTGAATAAGGTTGAATTCGCTCAAAATGAGTATGGTAGATTAAATTTTCGCAATCCTGATAATCGACGGCTGCCTTGAAGTGCAGATGCGAAGGTGTTCATTAGATTAGGCGAAGCAGGATAGTCAGGCGCAGCGCACCGCAGATCCCAAGCTGGACGGCATATAGCCTCCACGAGTGCTCTGACATGACAAAAACAACTTGTAGCACCCGAAGAACGCCAGAAGCATCCGATATTATTCGATCAAGGGTGCGGCGCCGCTTCAGCAGATGGTGGAGTCAGGTGTGGATTCCCCGCTCCAAACTCGACGCGATCTTCCAGGATTAGGAAGGTTCCGTCGTTGTGCTGCTTGCCCGCGATGAATTGCGGCAACTCAAAGGAATCGTTGAACACCTTGCCATCAATGCGCAGGAATTTGATTGAGTAGCGACCGGGAGGCACCTGCAGGTCGCATTTGTAGCCCGCGGGCAATTTACATTTGAGGCCGCCATCGATGTAAGCGTCAACTTCTTTCGAGCTGGTGTTATCCAGTCTCAGCGGGAGCTTCGCGCCAGCCGCCGCAGGATTGGCGGGGGCCGTCAAAGGAGGAGGGGCGGTATCCGGCAGAGGGACCGCGCCTTGAGAATATCCCAAAGATGCGTTCGCCATGACGCATAAGGCTGATCCAGCAACTAACGCAAGCGTACGCTTCAATTTCATTGATTCCCCTATCCCCGAATCTGAACTGGACAGTGCGCTACTCAGCATCGCCTTCGCCATGCGACGGCGCGAATCGATAATTCAACCGACCCGGCGCGATCAACTCGGCGCCGGCTCCTGGATGCATATGATCTGAAACGGATTACTCGCCGGGTTGGGCGGGTTTTCCGTACTGACCGACCCGGGAGAAATCGGCGAGAGCGTGCTGGTAGTAGTATCGAGCGCGAATTGGAATATCAGACCATCCGTCAATGCGTTATCCGTTACGTAAACAAATGTACCGAGGACGTCGGAGATGACGCTATTTGCCGACGGTATGTCCGGGATCAATACGGCGGGGGACACGCCTCCCGACTGGATTGAATACTGGGACGCATTGTCATTGCCGTCGTTGGCCGAATAGACGAACGGTAGAGCCTGATTGACCGCGACTGAGAGCGGCTGCCCGGCCAGATTACCGGTGCTGAAGGCGCCGTTCAAAGTAAGCTGTGCCCCACTGATCGAGAATACCACAATGGATCCGCCTGCACCGCCAAAGGCGTCGGCGCTGTACAGCGTCGCGCCACTAAGATCAGCTGCGAGCCAATTTGGCGAGCCAGCAGCGGCGCCTAGGCTCTTGATAGACCCACTCGGCGTCAGCGTCCCATTGTTGGTGTTTCTTGTGTAACCGGTGATGGTGCCGGTGGTCTTGTTTGCGACAAATACCGCGGTCCCCAAATTGGAAGCCGCAACCGACACTGGACCGACGTCGGTCGCGACAGGGCTGCCGATCGCGGTCAGGGCGCCCGTCCCCTTATCGAACGAGAATTGAAGCAGTTGGTTGTTGGCGAAGTCGGTGACGTAGAGGTTGGTGGAGCCCGCAGGGATTGACATGGCGGTGGGACCCGTACCCGCGCCCGTATTAAACATGCCCTGCGCGGTCGGCGTGAGTTTGCCGGTTTTGCTATTAATCACGAACCCGAAAATTTCCGAGGTCGTGGGGTCCGCGACATAAAGAAACGTCTTGGTGGCAGCTATACCCTTCAGCCCGCTACCGACTTCAACAATAGTCTGATCGACGTTGGTCAACCCGCCGGTTTTCTTATCGACACTCAAAACCGAGATGTTGTCGTCGCCGGTGTTGCTGACATAAACAAATTCAGGGCCGGTGGGTCCGGGAGGAGCCGGCGGCCCGCCGCTGACGCTGATGCTATGACCGCACCCCGAAAGCATCATCCCCGCGAGAGTTGCCGCTCCAAGCGCCCACATGCTCCCCTTTAGCACTTTACTCCCCATAGCTATCCTCTCGTCTCCAAGCCACCGCGATCTTCTGTTGGAAATCCCGTCTGTCGTATCAAATCATCCCAGCCGAGGGAACCGTAACTACCGCACGAGCCTCCCTGCCACGCGCGATCCCCAACTTGTCAGAATGAAAGCTGGATGGTTAGATGAGACGCAAATCGCAGCCTGAAATTCATCTATGCCTCGCGAATATAACGTAATTGACGCCGACGGCCACGTGCTCGAACCGCCCGACCTCTGGTTGAACTACATCGATCCGAAGTATCGCGAGCGCGCGCCGCGCCTCGTAGTGAACGCGGAGGGTGCGGAGATACTTCAGCTCGGAGACCAGGAAGTCACCGACAACGGTCCCGGCCGGCGCCGGGTTAAAGTCGGAGCAACCGGCGCCATCGGAGCGCGCGACGGCAAGGTCTCGGTCTGGATCAAATATGCGGAGGGCCGTCCCGGAGGTTTCGATCCGCATCAGCGAATTCCCGACATGGAAGCCGAGGACATCGATGCGGCGTTCCTCTATCCGAGCCTGGGACTGTTCCTGGGCGCCATCGAGGAGCCGGAATTTGCCGCCGCGATTTGCCGCGCCTACAACCGCTGGCTCGCCGACTATTGCAAGCCCTATCCCGACCGGCTGTTCGGAGTCGCGATGTTGCCGCTGCAGTCGGTTGATCTCGCAGTGCGCGAGCTGCGATTCGCCACGCACGAATTGGGTTTTCGCGCCGGCTTCGTGCGGCCCAATCCGTACAACGGCCGCGTGCTGCATTCGACCGACTACGATCCGCTATGGACCGAGGCTCAAGCGTCCGGCGTGGCGATCGGGATTCATAGCGGCGCGGAGAGCGGGCAGGCGACGCTCGCGATGGATCGCTTCGAGGGCCATCGCCGCGCCGTGCGCCATTGTGTAGCACATACCTTCGAGATGATGGCTGCTGCCACCAGCATGATCATGTGCGGCGTGTGCGATCGATTCCCCGACCTGCGCGTAGGCTTTCTCGAGTCCGGAGGCGGCTGGATGGCGGGTTGGCTCGACCGCATGGATCGTCATTTCGACGATCAGGGCATGAACGATACCGGACTGACGACCCGGCCGAGCGAGATTTTCCGTCGCCAATGTTTCATTTCATTCGAGCCGGTCGAACGCTCGCTGGCCTTGCTCGCCGACTACCTCGGGCCCGAGACCATTCTGTGGGCCACCGACTACCCGCATTTCGACGGCTTCTGGGGCGCGCCGAACATGATCAAGCAGATGGGCCTGCCGCCGGCCACGCTCAAAAGCGTACTGTCCGGTGGCGCGAAACGCTATTACGCACTGAAGTAAATATTTGCTACGACCAGTCAGATCCCGGCTGAATCAAGGATAATCTGCATGTTTCTGAAGAATCATTGGTACGTCGCCGCGCTGGCCGAGGAGGTCGGACGGCAGCCGCTCGGCCGCATCCTGCTCGAGGAGCCGGTGGTGTTGTTTCGCAAAGAAAGCGGCGACGCCGTCGCGCTCGAGGATCGCTGCAGCCATCGCAGCTTTCCCCTGCATAAGGGCAAACTCATCGGCGACACCGTGCAATGCGGCTATCATGGTCTGGTCTTCGATTGTTCCGGCAAGTGCATTAGCGTTCCCGGCCAGGGCCAGGCTCCGGCAGCCGCCGGCATCCGCAGTTATCCCCTGGTCGAGCGCTGGGGCTGGATCTGGATCTGGATGGGCGATGCGGCTCTGGCCGGCGAAACTCCGCTGACCGATTTCCACTGGCTCGACGATCCGGAATGGGGCGCAAAGGCCGAACGACTCTACATCAAGAGTGACTACCGGCTCATTCTGGATAACCTGCTCGATTTGACCCACCTGACCTTCGTTCACGCCGGCACAATCGGAACGGCGGCCAACGTCGAGAAAGCGCGCGTGCAGAACGAGCTCGCGGAAAGATCCGTCACCGTCACCCGCTGGATGATCAATATCGAACCGCCGCCGACCTACGCCCGCGCGGGCTTCACCGGCAACATCGATCGCTGGCAGATTCTCAAGTTCGAACCGCCGGGCTTCGTTAACCTGTACGCGGGCGCGGTCGATACCGGCACCGGCGCGCCGGAGGGCAATCGTCGCGGTGGCGTCGGCTTGCGCAATCTCAACGCGATCACGCCCGAAACCGCAACCACCAGCCACTATTTCTGGGCGATCGCCCAGGACCGCGCGCCTGCCGACACCTCCGCGACCGAAGCGATGTTCCAGGAAATCCATCGGACCTTTATGGAAGATTGGGAGGTCCTGGAGCTTCAGCAACGATGGAACGAATTGACCGCCGGGGCGCCCGTCGTGAATATCCAGAGCGACGCCGGTCCGATTCACGCGCGCCGCATTATCGATCGCATGCTGGCGGAGCAGGAAGTGCGGCACCGCCGTCAGGCGGGATGAGTCGGGCGGGAAGAGTCAGGCAGATGAGTCAGTGCAGATGAGTCGGGCGGGATAAACTCTCTCGGTAGGATAAAGTGCCCCAGGGATAATTCGTCGCGGGCCGCATCGATTTCCAGCGGACCGACCAAGCTACGCTCAACTCACACGCCGACGTGCGGCAGCACTTCGCTCACGATTCGTTCGAACTGCTCGCGTTGATTCCATCCGGTGATACGCAGCGTGATGCTCTTCGCGCCCGCGCGCACCAGTTTATTCAGGTCCTCGACGCATTGGGCGGGATTGCCCGCCGCCGTCCATGCAGCCGCCTGCTCAGCCGAGAACACCGGTCCGTAGTAAGCCTGGAGGAAGCGCATCGTTTGGGTGAGCGCGGTCTCGCGATCGTGCGCGAGATGGATATTGTGGTAGGCGATATTGGGGAAAGTAGCGGGGTCTTTGCCGGCCTCCGAGAGATGCCGCGAGAGCCGCGTCCATAGCGCGCCGAACAGTCCCGGCCAGACCGACGCGACCATCCACCCGTCGGCGATCTGCGCCACCCGCCGCAGCGCTTTGCCCGACAGCGAGGGTTTGGGATTCGCCGCGATCCAAATTGGACACGGCTGCTGCACCGGTCTGGGATTTACGCTCGCGTCCTCGAAGGTGCGGTACTTGCCGGCGAAGCTGACGCTATCCTCGCGCCACAGCCGGCGGCATATCTCCATATTCTCGACCATGCGCTCGCCGCGCTCGAGGTCGCGTACGCCCCAGATGGCGCCCTCCTTCGCGCTGGTACCGCCCAACCCGATTCCGGTGCAAACCGCCAACTGCATCCGGCCGTTCGAAAGGTAATCAAGATTCGCCCATTGCCCGGCGAACAGCACCGGCTCGCGGATCGGAAAGCTCGCCATGCAGCCGACGCCCAGGCGCACTCGCGAAGTGGCGGCGGTGAGCGCGCCGAGCAGAGTCACCGACTCGGGCCGCGGCTTCGCCCTCAGGCTGTCTCCGACCCAGAGCGAATCGAACAGCGGATTTCGATCGGCCGCGCGCGCGAGTTCGAGCATCTCGTTCCAGTCGGCGGCGCCGAACAACATTGCGCGCTGCGCAATCGTAAAACCAAAGCTTATTCGCCCATCGGTCATAGTCTGTTTCCAGTTGTTGAGGGTAGCCAGTTGGCCGCGGCGGATCTGGCTTGGGCAAACTTATACGCTGCCCGCGACCAGTGCGGAACCGTGGAGTTCCGCCGAGGTCCATTCGGTCGCAAATCGCCGCGCGTAGCGGCGCGAATACCCACGCCGGAGGTCTCTGGACTCATCGCATCGCGCTGGAAAGCTTTGAGCGCGGCCGCCCGTTAAGAATTTCAAAATGCAATTGAGCCCTTTGTTTTGACGCACGATTTCGCGGCATCGATTTCATCTGCGGGCTGCTTCGCCAATGCTTTCAAGGTTTTTGCGACTGGCCTGACTATTGCCATTAGACCTCGGTATGAAGCTATCGGAAAGCCACGCCGTGGCAACTGCATCGGCACCGCATCGCGCCAACTCCCGTCACGTATTTGTCATCGGGCCGCTCTGCGACACCAACCTCTCGGCGCGCAAGGCGCGGATCTATTATTGCCGCCTGTGCGACTGGAGCTTCCTGGTTGCTGGCAGCAAGGTTGCCGTGCTCGACACACGCGGCGAACCGGTGATTGGCGCCGAAAGCCTGCGGCGCTTCAGTACCTTCGCCGAGGGTCCCTGCCCTGCCCTCGAGGCCTTCGCCTCGGCGGCCATAGTTGAACCCGCTCAACCGCGTTTGTCACTGCGGAGGAAATTCGATGAACTTGGCAATCTGGCTTCCAGCCACTTTCGCGCCAGGGCTCGGCGGCCTCGCCCTTTGCTGCGCCTTCTTGGCGGCGTGCGAGAGAATTTAGGCAGACATTCGTGATCTGAAACGAGTCCCCACGGCGCCGGCATTGCGGCGTTCGCACAAAAATAAAGCGGCAAGGTGACGAACCTTGCCGCTTCATTACCTGGATGGCCCTTCGGATTAGCTTTGCGGAGGGGTTCTGCCCTGCAGTTCCATCAGGCGATCGTTGATGCGCTTCGCCCAGTAATCCATCACGTTCTCCGCGTCGCCCCATTGGAATGACGCCGCACCCTTGATTCCCATGCCGCCCGCGCGCTGATCGACTGCGCCGGCGAGAAATTGGCCGGTAGTCGAATCGGTCGCCTTCATTTCGGCTTCCGCCGATCCGACGAACGCGTAACTGCCGGTAGCCAGCGATTGGACCCCGTTCAGAATGCGCGCCTGCGGAATGATAACGGAGATGCTACGGAGTCCGGGCACTGCGGTAGTCGCGTCCATCAGCGCCACGCGCACGGTCAGCACATCGGGTCCGGGTTGGCTGACGAGCGTGAAATTCGGGGTGAGATCCTCTTGGATCTTATTGTAGAAGTACGTCGTCAAGGTCTGCTGGTCGGCCGTAGAAACAGTCGAATCCGGCGCGGCCCAGAACTCGACCGGCATCAACTGGATCTTGGTGTATTTGGCCCATTGAACGGCAGGATTTATATATGCCAGCGCCGCGCCGCCCTTGGGCCCGGGCGCCAGTAGGGACGTGTCGTTGCCAAAGAATTGGGTGACCACGGGCGGCAACGTTCCGCCCGCTTGGAGCGACTCGTTTTTGCTCTCGACGGTGGTTGCACAGCCGGACAGCAACAAGAATAACGCCATCCCGACAGCTGCAACTGGTGACATCACTCGAACGGCGATATCGTTTCGCATGATTGATTTCCTCCCCACTCGCTTGCGCTCGGTGCTACTTACGCACGACAATTTCTCGCCGCACTTTATATTGCCTTTCGCTCCGATCCAACCATCGGTCGATGAAATCCGGGTTCGCGCCGATAACTCTTTTCGCAACAAAAGCATTCATCCAGCTCCCGCTGTGCTGAACTCTCGATGCCGGTCGCCAGGAACCAGCAATCTCAAACGCTATTGCCAGGCGCATCGCGAGCAGGAATTGGCGCAAACGGCCAGGTCAGAAATGCGGCGGTGGTACGCCCCGCGGAGAGCACCGCGAACGCGCGCATGCCGTCGGTAAAGTATGGATCGCCGGTGAGATTGTGCCGCGGCGCCGAGGCTGGCGCGGCCTGCACTCCCGGAATGAAACTGAACTGCGCAACCCGTTCGGTGCCAAGGAGGTTGTCCAGCACGTAGTCGCGCGCTTCGTCAACATTGGGATCGATCTGATGGGTGGTGAGATTCCAGGTTTTGGTCGTGAAGCGCACGCCGATGTCGCGGCTCACTTGCCCAATCCATACCGGTTGACCGCCGAAGAAAACGCCGCTCGCCCACAAGCGCAAATGCAGACGCTGATTGAGGCTGAGACGCGCGCGCTGGAGCGCAAAATCCTGCTGTTTTCCTGCCAGATATAACGGGCTTACCGGCGAGTAGCGATATTGCGATTCCAGCAGAAAGGCCCTGACCGTCTTCCACGAGGTCCCGAAGGTGATCGACTCGCTCTCGTCCCACGCGGCGAGGCATTCCTGAATACGGGCGCGGTCGCCGACGATCACCAGGTTGAGCGGATCGCCCTCGATCGTCCCCTGCGCATTTCCGGTGCAGCGCGGCTGCTGCAACAGCCAGGCCTGGAGCGCCGCCTGATCGAAGTCTTTGATCTCGCTGGCTGCCTTCGCCGTGACCTCGCGGGGGCCGAGAGTCAGACCCGGCACCTCCAGCGTGAAGCGGAAATCCACGGCGTCGCTGCGGCTCAATAAGCGAACCTCCACCCGCTTTACGCCCTCGTCCAAGGGCGTGAAAAGGAAGCCCTTGACGCGGCTACCCGGTTGGATGACGCCGGTCGGAAAGCGGAGCGCGCAGAAGAGCGCTTCCATCCGTCGGTTAGTGAGGCGAGCAGAGAGCAACTTAAGCGGAATCAGCGCAAGCAGGGGAAGAAAAAGCCAGCCGAGGACGCCGAACGTCATCAGACGGGTGCCCATCGCGAAGCGCGCGATGTTAGCCGCCTCGAGCGGGGTATAGTAGTTCGGGTCGAGTTTGAAGCGGTCGAGCCAGAGCGGCTCCTGACCGCCGTTCATCAGGTCCAGCCAAATCGCCTGCAATCCGTGGCGCGCCAAGCGAACGCCGAAAATGCGCCCGCTTTCGCGGTCGCTCGGCACCGCGACCGTGGCCTCGACGGCGCCATTGCGCCGGACTTGGGCACGTTCCAGGAACGGACGTTCGTCCGGATGGGGCGAGTAATCGATGGTCAGGAGGCTTTTCAGCTTGAACATGAGCGCATCACGCGCTCTTTCCTATTCCAGAAACCCCTGGCAGTAAACGGTCGCCCCAATTTTCAGGACAAACAATTATCGAAGAAATGCTCACCACGGTAAAAAGAGCAAAGTGCCGTGGGACTCCCTGACGCGCCTAAATGGAAAAAATTACACGTATTTTCGTGTGATGAACCATCAAGACAAAGCTTGAATCAAGCAAACGAATCAAGACATAATGATGCCCGGACGCAGCGAGGATGTCGCTGGCGTCCACGATCGGCATTTATTCAGTGATTTAAGGGATAATTCGGGCAGACGAATGATGAGTATCAGGAAAGAAGTTCGTTCTGCAAAAGATTGGCAGACCGAGACGCCATTCATCGTTTGAGGCGACTATAGCCCTATCTGGTGAGGAAATAGTGCCTTTTCAGGCTTTATCAGGCAATAAGGGGTGGTAACACTCTGAGGTGTGCTCCGCAGAGGTGTCGAATACACTCACGGCACGCTCATTGCTGTGTTCTGCAACGCCGGTCAACTTTGGTTCGTGACGACCGCGTGAATCTTTTAGTCGGAGCTAGAGAGTTCAATAGACTCGCTGGCGTATTGGGTGGACAATGAAATCGATGGTAAAGCTGCAAACAAGACAGAATAGACTACGTTGAGAAAGTAATGCTACACGGAGAGGTTAGGACACTACTCGATGTAGCAATCCCGGAAATGGACGGAAACGAGATGAAAAAACGGGTCGATTTAGCAAGCGGTGAAACTGGGGAGGTTCGCCGTGTTAGCCGGATTCGCGGTTGCGGACGTTCGGTGTCCCACGTCCAAGGAACTGCGGCGGTTAACGGCTCTATTGCGCGGTTGTTCTAGTGGTTGTTTTGACTCGCCGCTAGCTAACAGTAGGGGTGCGCTGTGAGATCACCAGTGGTACATGGTGTCGTAACAGGTGCGGAAGGCAGGACCAAGCACAAGCGGTTTGAAGTCATCTCTGATGGCTTTCAGACCTTTGAGAATCGTCTGATTAACTTGAATATAGCGCCTGAGATCGTAGGACAACTGCTGCTCAGGCATACGGATTTCAGCTATTCGAAAGGAAAAATCATCTTCTTCTCCGGGGCGCCTGCGGATATGCTTTACTGCGTCCGCAAGGGCCTTGTTAGTCTGTACGCTCCAACCGAGGACGGTAATCGGGTCCTGGTGAGGATCGCCGGGCCGGGCGATCTGCTCGGCAACTTTGATTTGACGGCCGATCACGGTCAATCGCGCCAGGTCTGGGAAGCTCATGCCCGCTGCAATTCCCAGCTCGCGCTGATCAGCCGCGAGCACATCGCGCGGACCTTGCAGACCGTGGACCGCGCCACTTTGATTCAGCTTTTTGAAGTGATGAACGCCGAGTGGTCGCTGCAAATGGCGCGCTGGGTAAGGTTTCTGGGGCTCGACTACCGGCGGCGCCTCGAACTCGTGCTTGAAGAGCTGGTGGCTCGATTTGGCGTGGCGGAAGCGCGCGGAATGCTGCTGACGCCGGAGTTCAACCATTCGGACTTCGCCGAGATGATCGCGAGTTCACGGCCTTTGGCCAGCAAGCTAATCGGCGAGATGATCGAGGAAGGCGTGCTGATTCAGCAGGGTCGCCAGTATATCGTGCCGGGCAAATCCGCAGCCGGCAATTGATCTTTTCGGCCCGGCGCCGCAAACCTCCACCACAAAAGAGTCCCGTCGCGCAGATTGCCGGCGGCGTCGGCCAAGGGCCGGCGGCCGCGAGAGCAGGCAATCGCATGTAGTCGCCATCGGTCGGCCAGGCGACTATGACGCGACCGGCAAAGAGCCGCATCTCGCCGGTTGTCGAGCCCTCCGCCATCGGTCTGACGGCGACCCCGGGGGCATCGCAGCGGGGACTCGAAAGGTACTGCCGGCGGATGGCGAAGGGACGGCAAAACACATCCAATCTCGCGTCCACGGATTCGCCGACAGCATTGGCGAACGGATGGCGAAAAGATCCGAATTCAAGATCATAGCGGTGTCGCCGGCGAAATTGGCGAAGAACAGACGAAAATATCCCTTTCGCCTCGACCGGGCCCGGTGCCGTCCAGGGTGTCGCGAGTAGTTTTCGAATTGGAACAACCATCGTCTCGCCGAGGGCCAGGCGCGAGCCGGTCGTCAGAAGCTCGACTAATACGTCGAGCGGATAATCGTCAGGCTGGCGACTGTCGTGAAATATTTCACCCACGCTCGCGATTCTCAATTTGATGATTATACCTGTATAAGTAAGCTAAAAGAGCCTCTTACAAAGAATCACTAACTATTCCCTCAGTCATAAAGTCCGCGGTTTTGCTCGCCTTTTTTTGCGCCGCGTGGACGCCGCGACCAAGCCGCATTTGGGTGATTGATTTCACTTTGGTCCCGGGACCGGTCGCCGCCGCAGTCGGTAACTATCTCTCCCGACGGGCTGGACGCCGTCGCGGGTCGCAGAGGATCTCGTGAGCCGCCCGGTGCAATCGAATCGAGTCGTTCCCGCATCGGGGGTCTGGGCGAGCCGAGGCGAGTCACCATCGAAATGCCCGGGTGCGAACCAAACCGATCCGAGTCACCGTCGAATCGATCGCACGGGGGCGAGCCGATGCGGGTCACCGTCGGATCGAGGGACGGGACGATCCGACAATCCGAGTCGCGGGCGGCTCGGCAGCGACGGGCCAGTCGATTGGTGGCGCTTCGATCAGGGGGCGGCGACGAGCCGATGCAAGTCGTACCCTAAGTCCGCGGCGGCGAACCAACCGAATCGAGTCGTTCCCGCATAGGGGACACGGGGCGAGCCGCCGCGGGTCGCCGTGGGATCAAGTGCCGGGGGCGAGCCGATGCGAGTCGCTGTCGAAGTGTTCGGTGGAGAATTCGTAAAGCTCGGCATCCTCGAGCGCGTACATTTGATGGACGAGGCCGGGCGGGATGTCCATACATTGGCCGGCTGCGAGTTCGAACTCTTCGATTGCGGGCGACTGCGGCGACCGCTTGATCTTCACCTTGAGGCGGCCGGCGCGCAGGTAGAAGGACTCGGTCTTCAACTTGTGGAAGTGCAGCGAACAGCTTTTGCCCTGTTGGATTTCGAGGACCTTGCCGCAGTAGAGGCCGCAATTGACGATCCAGATCTCGCGGCCCCAGGTCTTCGGCACGACCCGGACGGGCGGGCGCGCGCGCGTCGGTTCAGCGGGTGCGGGTTCGGCGTGGGCCTCGATAGCGCTCGCATTCGGCATCGTGATGTTCCTCCTGGGTATGAAATGGCGGCCGCGGCGGCGCGCGACCGCGATGAGGTCATTTGATTGAGCGTTCGGGCGACAGCGTCGCCCAGTCGCGGCGGAAGCTCAGCGGCGGTGGTCAGGGTTTGGCGACAGTGCCGTTGACCCCGGGTGCGTCGAGGGTTTGGGCGACAGTGCCGTTGACGCTGATTGCATGGAGGGTTTGGGCGATGGTGTCGCCGACCCGGAGTGCATTAGCCGCGATGGTGAGGCCCGGATTGGTGCCGCCACTGCTCGGCATGAAGGAACCGTCCACGACGTAAAGATTGTCGATCTCGTGGGTGCGGCAGTCGGGATTCAAGACGCTGGTCGCCGCGTCTGTGCCGAAACGGCAGGTGCCGCTGGGGTGTCCGAAATTGATCATGAGCTCGCGATGTAGGTTCATCATGCGGAACTTCGAGAAGCGCGAGCGGAACAACTGCCGAGCCAGGATTATGCGCCGCCGGAGATCGTCGCTGATGCGATAGCTGACGCGAATCCGTCCCGGCGCTTCGGGATCGGGAACGATCTGATTCTGGGCATCGCCGACGTCCTCAATGATCATCGCAAAGAGCGTAGCGGCGCCGAAGAGTTTGGCTGCGATGGCGGCGGGGATGCGCAGCAGCGGACGCAGCGGCCGGAACCATCGGAGGAAGCTGGTATCGAACCAGGTATAGAGAAACATGAGGATGTTGCCGTAGGTCGCCGACAAACCCAGTGACTGGACGGAGCCCAGGCGGGTGCCGTCGTGCAAGTAGAGGTCGCGAATGCCGATGGTCTTGCGCGGCCCGTCGGTGGAGCCGTGGTGGCGCGGCCAGACCGCAATCAGCTCGGAACCGTGGAACATGAGGTTGCGGCCGACGAGACCGGAACCGTTGGCGAGGCCATTGGGCCAGGCCGGGCAGGCCGACTGCATCAAGAGGGCCGCGCTGCGATAAGTACCGGCGGCGAGGACGACGACGCGCCCGCGGGCGACGAAGGTCGAATTGCCGCGGCGGTATTCGACCCCGGCGATATGGTTGCCCGCGGCGATGAGGCGGGTAACCTCGCATTCGGTAAGCAGCCGGGCGCCCTCGTGTTCGAGCGCGGGATCGAGGCAGATGGCGCGCGCGGTACTTTTGCATGCGGTGGGACAGAGCCGCCCGACACATTCGCCGCAACCTGGATTGTAGGCGATACCTACATGGAGGCGATACGGGTGCAGGCCCGAGTGCGCGAAGTCGCGCATGAAGAGCTCGTCCTGTTCGCTGGCGCGCGGCGGCTGCGGGAGATCGACGGACTCGCCCAGCGGATCGCTGGTACCGCGAACCTTGTAGAGCTGTTCGGCGCGCTCGTAATACGGCCGCATACTATCATAGGAGACCGGCCATCCACCGGTCGGATGATCGGAGCCGGGGACGGATTCGAAGTCGGAGCGCTCGAAACGTTCGAGGGCGGCGCCGAAGAGCAGGGTCGAACCGCCGGGACCGCAGCCTAGAGGGGCGAAGAGTTCGCTGCGCGCGCCGTCGAGGTCAACGGTAATGCGGTCGGGCCAATAGGCCTCGGCCAAGCGCTGATCGGGCGCCTCGGCCTCGAAGCCATTGGCACATTCCACTACTTCCTGACGCCCTTTCTCCAAAAAGAGAACGCGAAAGCCCTGGGCGGCCAGGCTGTAGCCGATGGTTGCACCCCCCATGCCGGTCCCAACAACGACGACATCCCAAAGGGTATCGGCGTCGTGCTGGAGCCGCTGTTCCTCCGTCATCTAATTCATTTACCCGAGTTGCTCTTTTTCGGCCAACGTTAACCCGTGAACATTATCTGAGGTCTAAGGATGGCCTGAACGCTGTCGGCCACGCATCTGGATGGTCGTTAGAGCATAGCACGATGGCGCGAGCGTCGGGGAAGCGAGCGTGTATCCGCGGCAACAATTTTTTTGATTTTAGCGCACGAACGATGCGTTACGGATAACTCCTTTCAGTTAAGTCACCGGGCGCGATCCTGCGCAATTATCGAAAACGAGGCGCTAATTGGCGCGCAGACCGATTAATTGATTCGCACGGAGTGGCGCAAAGTCGTTTCGATTCGCCGACGTTTATTAAGGCGACGCAAATTTCCGCGACGGTGGATGCGAATGTTGCTCAAGGCGGCGCGAAGGTTGCGGCGCCAGGCGAATAAACTGGGCTGCTGCGAGCGCGTCGAGTTGAGGCCGATTGAGTTGGGTCGATAAATCAACAGGGCGGCGCCATGATCGGCACCCAGGGGGTGGAAGAGCACCGATTGCCGGCGAGCCGCCCTGTTGAAACCTGGACGAGTCGGCGATGTGAAAGAGGCTGATCGAGCGTTGTTCGCGATCGGATTCGAGGTGAATCCGTTAGATGCTTCGGTTAAATCTCCCGGAGATTGAAACGTCGATGCAACCCGCAGCGACCAATAAATCTCCCGGAGATTGAAACGTCGATGCAACCTTGCAGCGACCAACTTCGGACGAGATTCCGGTTAAAGCGGACGAGATTCTGGTTAAGCGGGTGTCCGCAGAGAGCCGCGATAGATTTGCGCCTGGCCGTATTTACAGAGGAGCAAAGTCAGGCGAGATATTCGTTCGTCGAGATAATCCTCAGACGAGATATTCGTTCGGCAAAATACTGGGACGGTTGCGCCGCGGGACGGTGGAGCGCAGTGCGTGATCGTGGAAGTGCGCGGCGAACATGCGATCGATCCATTGAGTATTCTTAAAAACCCGGCGCGATCGGAGCAGGCTGAACGGTGCGATCTTGCGGAGTTTGTTTTCGCGATTGAACTCGTTGACGGCGAGCAGCTCTCCGGTCCAGGGGTTGGAACCGTACTCGGCGATATCGTCGAGATAGATGGGGACGACCGGCAGGTAGAGATTGGGTGCGCCGGTCAGGATTTTCAGGGCCTTCCTGGTCGAAGAATAATAGTCCACATCGACGGCGACGAAGCCGAGCGGATCCTCGGGCGTCAACGAGGCGAGAAACGGGGGAATGGTCTCCTCGACGTCGCCGATAACCAACTTGGCGAAAGACGGAAGCGAGGCCTGCAGGCGGGGGACATCCATGGGGAAGTCGCCCTCCTGGAAGGATTCGGGCAAGTCGCGATAATCGACCGGCGGGGGCATCCCGCGGCCAGTATCGAAGCCGTAAATACGGAAGTTAATTCCGGTGGCGCGCCTGGTTTTATCGGCAATTCGGCACATATTGAGGAGACCCGCGCCGGAAGCGACACCGAACTCGACCACAGAAATCGTGCTGAGGCCGTAGCGCCGCGCGCGCTCGGCCGCGAAGAGCATCGGGAACGCATATTGCTGTCTAACGATGAGGTCAAAATCGACCTTTGCGCGATAGGTGCCGAAGATGGCGACAAAAGCAGCGAGAAGATTCAAATGAAGAGGCTCAGTAGCGCGTTCGACCAGTACCTTGCGGAGCTGGCCGGCGTGGGCCAACCTCCGGATTACGTACATTTTACGTCTGAGAGTCTCTCGATAACTATTGAGATTCACTACTGCTCCCACTGAGGCCGTGACCTCGTACAGACGGTTGGAAACCTTCCGTCGGTTCTCCACCGACCAGGGCGGCAGATTTGCGAATTATTGATAGAAACACGCGCAAGTCCGCGCTTGCGTCAGGTGTCGTTTAGGATAAAGTATATGGACAGCTATACTGACTCTTACTCATCAGAATTTAGCACCATTAACTCAAGCTGTATTAGTCCAATTGGACTAAACTGAATGCAATTAAAGCAGGAAAGAGATAAAAATCGCTGCGACCCGGAGGTCTTGCAGCGAGTCCGAAACCGCGTCGTCGCATGGGGTATCCCGGAGACGAACGCGGATGAGTTGCTGGAACATTATAGCCTGGCGGCGTTCCGTCGTGGGGCGGTCATCTGCCAGCGTGGAACGCCGTCGGACTTGCTGTACTGGGTATGCGACGGCCTGGTCGAAATTGGGTATCCGCTGGGCGATGGCGACCGTATCGTGATGCGGCTGAGCGGGCCGGGAGACGTATTCGGACCGTTGAGCCTGCCGGATTCGGCAGGACGCCTGACGCATGCGTTCGAGGTAAAGGCGCGGACCGGTTGCCAAGTCGCATTCATTACAAATGAACAAGTGAGCAGGATTCTGCTGACGCTCGAACCGAAGATCCTGGTGCGCTTACTCGAGAAGACGTTTGTGTTCTGGGCGGAACACGCGCAGCATTCGGCGAAATTCCTGGCGATGGATTTTCAGCAACGGCTGCAATGGATCTTCACTTACCTGGCGGAACACTTCGGCGTCGCCGACCCGCGTGGGAAAGTGCTGCACCTGGACCTGGGCCATCAGGATTTAGCGGCGATGATCGGATCATCGCGGCCGATCGTGACCCAGTTGATCGCCAAGATGCTGCAATCGGGAAAGCTGGAGCGACGCGGCAAGCATTACGTAGTCACCGGCGGCAAACCTCGCATCGTAAATTGACTATAGTCAGTCGGAACAACTGAGTAGCCATTACTCAGTATTGGCACGCGCAATCACGCTCAGATTATAGGATGGTCCACCGGCGCCAGCGGCTCGAAAGTGGACTGGGTCAGGTAACAGGCGTCGGCGGATTGATCATTCTGAATCGCGAGAGTGACTTCGTTGAAGTGCAGGGAAAAATCCGCGGGCACGCGTGAACGCCGGTGCTCCTCGATCGCCTGCACCATCTCGGCGGGGCCGCGCGCAAAATCCATCGCATTGGCGCCAGAACGCTTGGCCTCGGGACCGGTTTGTCCAAGCGGGATGCGTTTCTTCAACGGCGAGAGCATCGTTCGGCGTCGAATTCGGAGATACTTTCGATAGTAAACGCGGCTCTTGTAGAACCAGCAATCGTCGGCATAGAGCAAGCCCTTATCACCTATAATCCGCAAGCTATGATCGCGCGGGGCGATGATCGAGCAGGTCAGCCGCGCGACCATGCCGGAATGAAACTCGAGGCATGCGACTGAGAAGTCGGGAGCTTCGGGCCTGCCATTAACCGGCTTACCGGGATATTGGAGCGACCTGAAGAAGACTATTCGCCGCACCGGGCCGAACATGAGCATCAGCCAAGTGAGATAGTAGCCGGCGTGCTCCAGAGTACAGCCGACCTCGAACTCATCGTGAAAGGGCCACGGCGCGCCGGAGACGTTAGCCCATTTGTTGTAAGGGAAAAGCGCGACGAAGCCGTCGTCCATTTCCGCGTAAACGAGCTTGGGATCACCTATGTGCTTTTGCTTCAAGGCAGTCAATGCGGCCTGTGCAGACTCGCTTAAGTGATTGCATGGGGCAGAACTGATATGGAGGCCGCGGTCCTCGGCCAGGGCGACCAACGCTTGCGCTTCACTGAATTCCATAGCGAGTGGCTTTTCGGAATATACATGCTTGCCGAGTTCGAGGAGCGCCTTGGAGACCTCGAAGTGCGAGTGCGGATTAGTCAGATTAAGCGCCAGATCGAACGACGCATGCTCAAGCAGTTCGTTCAGACTATAGAAGACGGGAATGCCCCAGTGGGCCTTGAAGCGATCCGCGTGGGCTTTGACAATATCAACGGCCGCAACGACTTCGAGACCGGGATGCGATTTGACACATTGCATGTAGTAGTCAGCAACGTAGCCACATCCGATAACGGCAATCTTCATTTACTAATTCCTTGATGACGCATCAGCGAGTGAATCTCGGTCCAATGACGCGCCCATTGGGTGCTTGGGCATTGGATAAACTAGGGAGAGGAGCAATAAGAAAAACTCAGTTAGCAACGACAATCTGTGCGCAATCAATTATGTTTCGCAGTCGCGTACATCGATTGCATAGGGGTGGTTCGCCAGCTAAAAGGGAACGGACTCGATTGAAGTAAGTATCGAGTCACACTCATCTCTCGTTCGACCCGGGGGGGTTGGCATGAACAGAGAAGCGCATCATTGGCGTTTCAAGGTTGGCAGCGGAATCCTCTTCGTCCTGGCATTGGCTTTGGGGCGTCCGGCATACGCGCAAACAGCGGTTCAAATAACCAGTCCGTCAAACGGATCGAAGATATCCGGCACAGTTCAATTCACCTGCGTGTCGAACTCGTCGCAGGTGGTATTCGAGTCGCTGTTTGTCGATTCGACTTATATAGCCAGTTCACCGACCTACAAGAACTCCAGCGGCTTCACCTTCAGCTACTCGTGGCCGTCGAGTAATGTCGCGAACGGATCGCATAGCCTGATCTGCCGGGGCTACAACAGCGGCAATGGGACCGTGGGCCAGGCGACGGTAGGTGTGACCGTCAACAACAGCACAGCGGCAGCCACACCGACTCCGACGCCGGCGGTTCAAATTACAGGACCGTCGGACGGCTCGACGGTAGCAGGCACGGTTCAGTTCACGTGCGTAGCGAACTCGTCGCAGGTCGCATTCGAATCGTTGTTCGTCGATTCGACCTATATTGCGAGTTCACCGACCTACACTAATTCCAACGGGTTCAGCTTTACCTATGGGTGGCGGTCAACCAACGTCGCGAACGGATCGCATAGCTTGATCTGCAGAGGTTACAACAGCGGCAATGGAACCGTCGGACAGGCGACGTCAGGTGTGACGGTCAGCAACAGCGCCGCGAGTAGCACTCCAACACCGGCGCCTACCGTGAGCGCGACGCCCTCACCGAGTCCGACTGCGACGGCCACGCCGGTTGCTACTCCAAGTCCGACGCCGGCGGTTCAAATTACAGGCCCGGGCAACGGCGCGACGCTTTCAGGGACGGTACAGTTCACGTGCGTATCGAATTCGTCGCAAGTGGCATTCGAATCGCTGTTCGTCGATTCGACTTACATCGCGAGCTCGCCGACCTACACGAACACCAACGGGTTCAGCTTCACCTATGCGTGGCCGTCAACGAACGTGGCTAATGGATCGCATAGCTTGATCTGCCGGGGCTACAACAGTGCGAACGGGACCGTGGGCCAGGCTACGGTGGGCGTGACCGTCAACAACACCGCCAGCACGCCGACACCATCAGTGAGCTCGACGCCGACGCCCACACCTATCGCGAGCGCAACTCCGTCACCTGATCCTCCGGCGACAACTCCGACGCCCGCTGCTACTCCGACTACGACGGCGGCAGTTCAGATAACAAGCCCGTCGGACGGTTCGGCAGTGTCGGGGACAGTTCAGATAACCTGCGTGTCGAATTCCTCGCAGGTGGTATTCGAATCGCTGTTCGTCGATACGACTTACATCGCCAGCTCGCCGACCTACACCGATTCCAGCGGCTTCACCTTCACTAATTCGTGGCCATCAACGAATGTTGCAAACGGATCGCATAGCCTGGTCTGCCGCGGCTACAACAGCAATAACGGCACGGTCGGCATGGCGACGGTGGGCGTGACGGTCAGCAATGCAAGCACGCCGACACCTGTCGCGGGTGCAACTCCGTCACCAACGCCGGGTGCGAGTCCAACGTCCTCGTCAACCCCAGCGCCCACTGCAACCGCGACTCCAGGCCCCGCGGCCAGCCTGACCGTAAGTCCGACGGCGGCGATCACTAAAATTCCGCGAATCGGAATTAATCTGAGCTACTGGACCTTCTGGGGCGCCGAGCAGTTCAGTTCAAACGTCATCATGAATCCGGGCTTCGAGCCGACCATCGATCGCGCGATCGTAGTCGTCAACAGCTCGAGTTCGAGCGGCTTCGAGGACAACGCATCGTGGCTCGGACGCACAAACAATTTCTGGACGGGCGCAACCTTCCAGGTACTCACCGGGGCGTCGGCAGGAGCCACTGGCACGATAGCCTCGTCGGTGGGAAGCGACGCTAACGGGCTGCCGTCGTTCACAACCAGCGGCAACGCACCGGCACTCGCAGTCGGCGACGCTATCTCAGTGACGCAGACGCAAACCTCGGGCGTACCCGCGAACTGGTGGATCTCCTCGGGTACCACCGCAGTCATGAATACCGGGGACTCGCGTCCGGGCAGCCCGGGCCAAGCGGTCGCCGAGATCGACTTACAGAGCGGCTCAAGCAGCCGGATCGACTCCTATCTTGATGACGGCTATCAGTTCGGTAATGGCGCGAACTTTTTGCCGGTCAACGGAAATTGGCAACTCTCTTTTTGGGCGCGCGCTACTACTACTAGCGGTGCGACTCTGACGGCGACCTTCGAGCGACTCAACGGTACCAGTCCGTTCGTTACACAGACGGTCACGCTGACTAATTCGTGGCAGCAGTACGTGTTCAATTTCAACGCGAACGATAGTGGCAACCCGGGAACGCTCGATCTGCAATTTCAGGCTTCGGGGAGCACGGGAACGGCGGTCCATCTTGACGACGTACAACTCGGAAGCGTCAGCGACCTGGCCAACGGCGCGTGGCGATCGCAAGTGATTAGTACGCTCAACGCGCTACATCCCGGCTACTTGCGAGATTGGCAGAACCAACTCGGCGATACGGCGCAGAACCGACTGGCTTCAATTTTCGGGCGCGGTCCAAGCCGGTATAATCCTGACCCGACGAATTCCCAACAGAACTTTTCGTATTCGATTCCAGACTTGTTGAGTCTTTGCGCACAGGTCGGGGCCACTCCGTGGATCGTACTGCCGACGACACTTTACAAGTCGGAATACACTGCGATCGGTCAGTACCTGGCCCAGGCACAGAGCACCTACAACTTCAGCGAGATTGTCGTCGAATTCGGCGACGAGAACTGGAATTCGGTGTTCCGCGGCGGCAGCATCCAGAATCCGGCGACGATGGGCCAGGCCGCTAATGTAGGGTTCACGCTGCTGCGGGCGGCGGCCGGTTCATCGGTTCCCTTGCACCTGGAAGTCAATAGCCAGTACGTCAATCCGTGGATCGGGCAGCAGGCGATTCAGAATGCGCCTCAGGCCGATGCGGTCGATGTAGGTCCGTACTTCTTCTATTCGCTCGATTCGACGGACTCCGAGGCCACGGCGCTCGATAACCTGTTTTTGATGAGCGACGAACCGCCGCTAATCAGCCAGATGCAGGCGATTACTACCCCGCTAGGTAAGAGCGTTGACGTTTACGAGGTCAACACTTCTACTTTCGACGGGAACGCGCCGGAGTCCCAACGCGACCCTTATGTCGCCGGCATGGTATCCGGCAGTGCGCTGGCCGATCGGCTGCTTACCGGAATGACCTCGGGCGTGTCGCGGCAAGTAGTATTCGATTTGGCTCAGTATAACTACAACATCTCGGCGGCGGTCGGCGACGTGATGTTGTGGGGAGTCGCCAACAGTCTCGCGGACGAGGTCAGCTTGCGCCCGACGGGACTCGCGATGGAGATGCTCAACAGTGCGATAGCGGGCGACTACTATCCCGCAACAACGTCGAACACGGGCATCACAGCGGCGGCCTTTCTCGCTAACTCGAAATGGTCGGTGGCGATCGTCTCAGCCAGCGCCAATCCTACGACTGTAAGCTTGAGTCTGCCGTCAGCGGGGGTGGCGCCGACGCAGGCATTCTCATTGTCCGCGGCAACGCTTACGTCAACCAATGACGTTACCGCCGATAACGCTACGGGAGCGCCAGAAGTCTCGATCGCACCAATCACGCTTTCGGGCAACCAGGTGATTGTCCCGCCATATGGATTGGTCGTACTCCTGCCGGCCGGGGCGGCGTCGCCGTAACGACGACGTAAGTGGTTGCGGACGCCGGCATCGGTACTGAACGCCGGCGTCCGCGGTTGAGCGGAGCCCATCTTTCAATAGGCTCCGCGACCTTTGAGAACTGTGGGTAAGGTCCTAAGGAGGAGCTTGACATCGCCCCAAACCGATTGCGAATCGATGTAAGCAATGTCGAGCTCGACCTGCTTATCGAAAGGAATTTCCGATCTGCCGGATACTTGCCAGATGCAGGTGATGCCTGGCTCAACGTCGAGGCGCCTGCGTTCCGCAAGAGTATATAGCTCAACTTCCGAAGGTAGCGGTGGCCGCGGTCCGACCAGCGACATGTCGCCCTTGAGAACATTGAGTAGTTGCGGAAGCTCGTCGATAGAGTAGCGCCGCAGGATCTTTCCCACGCGCGATATTCGCGGATCATCCTTCATTTTGAAGATGACGCCACCGACCATCTCGTTCTTCAGGAGCAGATCCTTCTTTTTGTGTTCCGCATCCTGGTGCATAGAGCGGAACTTGTACATCTTGAAAGTGCGACCCCACTTCCCTACTCGCACCTGGTTGAACAGTACCGGCCCGGGCGAGTCTATCTTGATCAATGCAGCAATAACGGCCCAGAACGGCGCCAGAAGGAGTAGCAGGACAAATGAACCCACGATGTCGATGAGCCGCTTCATCGCAGTCGCGCCGGCGACGAGGGAGAACCACGCAAAGCGTCGGGAATAGAAGCGCCAGTTGCGCCGCTGTCTGCTCATGCGCGAATCGATAAAACGATATTGTCTGAGCAGTCGCCGGCGTGCCTGGTGGCTCAGTATCGAGACGCCATCCTGATCTGATTCCGACTCTGACCAAAATGGCTCATGCGAGGCTGAGATCGCTTCCGCATTAACGCTTGAGGAACCATAGGGTAGCGAACGTCTAGTTCTTGCGGTCAACCGATATTTAATTGAGTTACTGAACAATCGGGCCGCAAACGGGAGATCCTGCACTATGTAGCGTTTGAAAAGGCGGCGCGGTTCAAGCGCCATGCGATGCATCCACTCCAAGCCGGTCTTCCGCATCCAGCCAGGAGCACGCGGCAATTCGCCGGTAATCATGCTTAGACTGCCACCTAGACCGAGAAACCAAGTTGCCGGCAGACCTTGCCGCAGTTGCTGGATTACCCACTCCTGTTTGGGAAATCCAAAACAGGAATAAACAATGTCGGGACGCGCAGCGACCACGGTCGAGAAGATCTCGATCATCTGGGCAGGGTCTTCGTCAAATCCCATCGGCGGGCATAGGACGCCGGCGACGCGCAAGCCTGGGAATCTGCGCTTGAGGATCGGTACTGCCGCTTCGGCAGTCCCAGTGCTACCACCTAGTAGAAAGACCGATAGTCCAGCCTGGGCGGCGGCGCCGGTCAGACTCAGTATCAAGTCCGAGCCGGGCACCCGAGCTGGAAGCGGCGTGCCTTGCAAACGACTGGCCCAAACCAAGGGCATACCGTCGGCAATCAACAAGTTGGCCTCGTTGGCAATGCGCAGCAAGCTCGGTTGCCGACTGAGTACTCGCAGGTGATCCAGATTGGGCGTCACGACCCAACCGCCGCGCCCGCGCCGGATCTCGGCGAGAATCCGCGCGACCACTTCCCATTCGGTGATGAGATCAATCGGAATACTCATGAGAGAAATTCGTTGCATATGTAGATCTCTCAAAGGCGGACGCACAGGCGCCTTACGCGAAAGGGCGGAAAAGTGCTAGCTATTCGAACTTAATGACGAAAGGCAACGCGACGTTTGATCGCGATTATTCGGGAAAACGAGGCGAAATTACCAAGGCTGCGGCGGAGAACTCTTGCCACCTTGAGTATCGGTCCACGCCTGTCTCAAAGTCGCGATACTCGCGCGGGAATCATCGGCGTTGAAGCGACGCTCGTCGCGGTTGGACATTAGGTTGCGCAAAAGACGCAGCCTATTCCACCATCCTTCAAGCATCAGAGCCGACCATGCTCCGAACGCGCCATGATGCTTTCGGTAATAAAGGAGCCGGCTACGCATTCGCCACAGAGTAAGCTGTGAGCCGGAAGAAGAAAGCTTGATGTGTTTGATCGTTTTCGATGATTCCCCACCGAGGTGCACGACCTGAATGTCGGGCCAGTACCAGATTTGATAACCAGCAGCCTTCAGACGCCGGCACAGATCGACTTCTTCGTAATAGAGGAAAAAGCGCTCATCGAAGTAGCCAATTTTCTCGAGTATATCGCGGCGAATGATGCTGAAGGCGCCGGGAACCCAATCGATCTGCGAGGGTTCGGACGGATCCGCGAAAGTCCGATCGACTCGTCCAAAGAATCGAGATTTTGAATACCTGGTGGATAATCCGGACATCACCAAGAGCTCGTTCAAAAGCGACGGAAACATCCTTGCAGACGGTTGCCACGAACCGTCTCGACCAACGAGGCGCCCACCGGCGAGGCCAACCATGGGATTCATATCCATGTGCTCGACGGCCCGCTCGAGCGCTCCGGGTTGAAGGAAAGCGTCCGAATTCAAGAGTACCACGTAATGTCCAGTGGCTCTGGGAAAGCCGCGATTATTGGCGCCCGCGAAACCAAGATTTCGATCGCATCGAACTACCCGGGCCCAGTTGAATTCTGCCTCAACCATTTCCGCCGAGCCGTCACGAGAATTATTGTCGATGACAACGGTCTCGTATGAAACGGAGCCGGCCTGGCGTTGAAGAGTCTGCAAACATTCGCGCAGGACGTCGCGAGTATTGAAAGAAACTATGACGATCGAAACAGTTGGTCTAACTGCGCTCGGGCGGCTGGACAGTGATGCGGCTGACACTTCAGTTTCCGGGCTGAATTGATTCATAAGCGTTACGAATTCGCAGGTTAGTGAAACAGAACTCTATCGTTCGGTACGAACCCACTCCGCATTCCGACTCGCCGATCTGAAAATTCCGGGAACTGCCGCCAGCTTCCACAACACGTAAAATGGCGACGCGAGCAGCGCTGCAAAATCCCGTCGGGTGCCACCACCGATAACGACCGCGGCGCCGACGTGGAAAGTGACGAGGCCGAATGCGCACAAGGCGTAGATCCTGGTGGCGGCGAACGGGAGCGCAGCGAGTGCCGTGAGCAACAATACGTGAAAGCCGAGCGGTAGAAGAAGCAGATCCATGAGCGGCTCGATCAGGCGCAGATTGCCTTTGGCCACGTCCTTAAGCAGCGCCGGAACAGCCTGTGTGACCATTCTAAGACGGCCGCCTTCCCATCGGGCGCGCTGAGTGCTTGCACCGCGGCCACCCACAGGCATATCAGCGCGGACTGTTGTGCGGTCGGCAAAAGCGATTCTCCGTCCAGCGCGAACCAGTCGCAGATGGTATTCAAGATCCTCGACTACCGAATGCACATCATAGGGAACTGCCTGGATCGACGCGCCGGTCAGAGCGAATCCATTGCCGAAAATACCTGCCGACAAACCCAAGCGTTGACGGCCTCTGGGGCGGAGAACGTTGAAGGCCATCAGGGCGACGTTCATTAACTGGGTCCGAGTGCTAGCGCCTGGGTTGAGTACACCATAACGCGCCTGAGCACCGTCAGCGCCCGCATCGATGGAGGCTATAAGCTCGACCATCAGATTGGAATCGGCAACACTATCCGCGTCGATTACGACAAAGCCGTCGTATCCTTCACGCAGCAGGCTCTCAAAGGCATCCTGGAGTGCGAAGCCTTTACCACGCCTGTCGTTGTCGAAGCGTACGATGACCCGCGCCCCGGCGCGACGAGCGTGTTCGGCCGTGAGATCGTCACAGTTGTCGGCGATAACCACGATATCTATCGCAACGGGTCTTTCCGGTGAGGCGCATCGTGCAAGGCTGGTAACACATCGCGCGATCGATCCGGCCTCATTGTGTGCCGGAATCACTATCGCAACCTTGTTCATTAGAGGCGATGCGCTAATCGTGCGCCGACGCTGCTCAGCAGCGGGGAGCATCCCAGCGATAGTTAGAACGGTCAATTCTATGTTGCCGGGCAAGGTGCAAAGAACAAGTAAGCAACCCAGCGATAACAGCGCCAAATGGAACATGAATGGTTAACCGCCAACGCTGGCTGTCGCACCAGCTTGAAGCCCTTCCCAGGTTGTAAATCCTGGTACGGGTGCAGTCGCGGGTAAGAGCACCATCAGGCCATACGGTGGAATGGTAATCTTGCTCCCGTCGAGCGTGGTCTCTTTAATAAACACCTGATGCAGGCCGCCGGGATTATCGACGCTCACGTCGTTGCTCGCATTGATAGAAGGCGCGGATAGAATGAATGATCGAAGCGGCACGGCCGCGCCGGGAGGCAACTTTAACAGGAGAGACGTCGCTGTCGCGTTAGCCGAGACAATGGCCACCGACCAACCTGTGCGCGACTGAAATGCGGCGGCGCTGATACCGGGGGCATCGGTGGTCGCAGGGTGGTAGTCACCGCCAAAGGCACTGTTGAGCATTTCGACCGCCAGGCCCGTCGGTCGAAAGGCACCCGCACGCGCGAGGCTATTAGTGATACCCCACAACATCACGTCGCCCTTGCCTGCCGACATTTTGTAACTATACTGCGCCAAGTCGAACACCAGTTGGCGAAACACTCCAGCTTGAGTCGCAGCGATCAGGCGATTCGCCAGGGCCGCACCGGAGGCCATGCCAGTGACATAGCGGTCGCGCTGAGTGGCTGCGGCATCGCCATGAAAGGTAGAAGCGTTGACCTCGTAAACGTCAACGTCCTTATGCGCAGTAGTAGCTATTTTGCGAAATTGAGTAAGACCCGAGGTTTCGTCGGTAAGATTGAACATACCAGACAACGCCGAAATCTCGGTATCAACGGCATTCAGCGAATAAAAATAGTACGGCGCGGCATCGACGGCATCTGCTTCGGAGGCACTCGCGAGCGCCTGCTGACCAATCCAGGGATTAGCGAACTGGCCGTTGACGACCAGGTGTAAAGGGACGCGGGCACCGGTGGCCCCACGGAGCAGCTTGAAACCGCGATTAGCGGCTTGACCCATAGTGACTGGATTCTCGATACCGCCCGCACGAAAGATCGCGTTCCAATTCTCGTTGCCGAACTCCACTACGATTTCGTCGAACTTAAATTTGGTTTGCGACCGAGCCAGATATTTACCGAAGGCGGTGAACTCAGAATCATAGAGTGTTGTCGGTAAGACGATCCATGGGCGCGCGCCAACTCGATGGCATAGGTCAAGAAATTCGGGCAACGAGTAAAGGAAGGTTTGCGAATTGTTAGATGGATCGGGCACGTAGCGCGTCGGGCTACGACTGAACGCAGGGGCCAAGCGATTACTAATGGTATCGCCCAATTGACCTTGCCAGTCACGCAGATATCCCGGGTGCAGCGCCATCAGGGTTTCCACCACCGGCTTACGCCAGACCCCACTAGCGAGTTCGCCCACAGAGCCGAGTTGAACGTCGTCCAGCCGCACCGTTGCATCGCCTGGTTCGTTGGCGGCGTGCGCGATCGGAAAGGCCGGCGCCGTCGCGATGAATTGCAAATCAAGCGGGCCGGCCGGACCGCTATCCTTGGCATTGAAGTTGATGACGATATGCTGCCAGCGATCGGTTAACGTCACGCTCTGCGCAATGAAAGGGGCGGTACGATTCAAACGTCTGAAGGTCACGGCCAGAGTCGCGCCGCTCGCGGAAGTGGCGCGGGCCCAAAGCGACAATTGCCAAGCGCCGTTGACAGGCAGAAAATCTGACCCGCCCATTTGATACCCGGAGTCAAAGTAGGAATCTAGCTGGCTCGGCTGACCTTGTTTCAGTGTCAACTCAGCTACCGAATGTCCTGGGCTGCCGGGGCGATGGTCGTTTGTATTGATCGTGCAGATCGTCGATTGCCCTACCCACCAGTTCGCAGGAGGACCTGAAGTTTGTGTTTGCGTAACCCCGATTACGTCGCCCGCCGCCAATTCCGGGGTGGGGCGTCGCGTCACAAACCACGGCAATTCGTCGCTCCCTTGCCGATTCGAGTTCCGGATTACACCGTTGCGGCCGACCGACGCGCCAGTAAGCACCTGGAAGGTCGCTCCACGCCAGAAGTGATCGGGACGACCTAGCCACGCCTCGTTATCGGAAAAACCAGTCGGCAGTCTCTTGTTCACGATTACGACGGCGCGATCGATAGTAGGTTCGAAGCCCGGATTCATAATCACGTTCGAGCTGAACTGCTCGGCACCCCAGGAGGTTCGAGAATTGAGATTAACGCCGATTCGGGGAATCTTCCGGATCGCGGCTATCGGACTGACAATTAGTTGGGCGGGAGTGCCTTGGCCTGCGCTGACGATTCGAGCGACGCCGGTAATTGCTCCGATAAACGCCACGAAGGAAGCGAATTTTTTTGATGGTTTCGTATCGTCGGCTCCTTGATCCGCTTGCGGAATACCGTCGCCAGCCGGGCCACGTTGCGGTCCAGATTATATTTGTCGATTACCCGTTCACGCCCGGCACGAGCGAATTCGCGGCACAGTTCCGGATTATCAATCAGGCGTTCGAACGCGTGAACCAAACCGTCCTGATCCGACGGCGCCACCAGAATTCCGTCGATGCCATTACGAATCAGCTCGGAGATACCTGCAACAAACGTCGTAATACACGGGATACCCATCGCCATAGCTTCCATCAAAGCAACCGGAATGCCTTCAGCGAAGCTTGGCAGAGCAAAGACGTCGGCCTTGTAGAAGAGCTCGCGAATCCTGTCCTGGTTAATCATACCTTCGAAAATCACGTGCTGGCCGAGAGCACGCCTGGATACTTCTCGTTCCAGACTTTCCCGGTCCGGGCCACCACCAACCAATCTAAGGCGGACATTGCGATTCGACTTGACCAGTCGATCGAAGGCGGCCAGGAGGACGTGCTGACCTTTGGCCGGAACGAGCCGACCCACGCACAGGATCTCGAACACTTCATTAGGTGGGCGAGGCGGGCGGGGCGCGAACACATCAGGATCGACACCCAGAGGAGCGACTTCCAACTTGTCCCAGTTATGCGGCTCCGAAAGAAGCATCAACTGGCTGCGGGCGAAGAAGCCGATGCACACCACGAAAGCTGCGCGTGCAACTTTCTCTTCAAGCCGGTAACCTGGCGCATCATAAAACTCGTCCGGACCGTGTGCCGTGAAGGAAAACTCTATAGGGTAAATCCGGCTCGTGATCATTCCCACGGTACATCCGGGATTGGAGAGGTGAACGTGGAGATGACTTAACTGCTCCGCTTTCATCCACCTACCGACGACAACAGCTTCAATGAAGTACGCCAGCATCGGCAACACTTTTTGCAAGTCGGCCCCGGCGAGACGGAGCGCATAGAACAGGCCTCGCAGGTACGCAACCGGGTTGAGCACCAAGGACGTCAAATGTGCCTTCGCAATACCGGATACGCCAGCGCCCTTGACATAGTATGTCTTGCCGACTTCTCCTTGCTCTTCCAACGACATCTCGCTGTAAGAACGAGCGGGCGAGTTTATCGAGATCACCCGTATATCAAAGCCGGTCGCGCGTAACCTTTGGATTTCGCGCAGAATAAAGCTCTGCGAGAAATGTGGGTACTCACTATTCAAGTAGGCTATTTTTGATGTCGTCGAGTTGGAACTCACTGATCACAGGCAGATTCTCTGCCACCTCCCATTGGACACGCCTTAAACTTCAGCCGCCTCGCGAAACGCCTTTATCCAGAACATCAACCACCGATAAATTGAAGCGATGGGTCAATTCCTGCCAATCGTTCAGACTAATACGGGGTATATTATGAATTCGAGGCGAGAGGCGCCTCGGAAGCCAAATGCTTCACGATCAAGCCGCTACGTTGTCGGAATACCTCGTCGGCGCCAAATCGTTGCCCGTCCATTCGGGCGCGCGCGACAAGTTCCGCCAGGAATGATCGATCCTGATCGCATTGGACAAGAGCGGCCCCCAATTTCTCGAAATTGCCACTTGTAACGTGAAGCCCGCCGCCACTCTTGCTCACTAATTCTTTCGAGTAGCCACTCTCATATCCTATGATCGCGGTCGAATGCATGAGAGCTTCGAGCAGGCATCGCGGACTTTCAGGGCCAATATGGGTAAACAACATGACGTGACTGGATGCGACCAGATCCATCACCTGTTGTCGCTCGCGGACGAAGCCGGGTAACGCGATTATCTCAGAGCATCCCAGTTGGTTTACCAGCGATACTGCGTCCTTCCGGAGCGGTCCATCGCCGAGCCACGTCGCACTGAGCCTGACACCTTTGTCGCGCGCGTAGGCAATAGCTCGAATCCAGTCGAGGGGCGCCTTTTCGGCATCGAAGCGTCCCGTATAACAAAGCCTGAGCGGTTCTCCGCGACGGATTTCGTTCTGCTTCTCGATACTCAACTTGTCTATCGATGAGGCGTCCACTTCGATATGGATATCGTAAACGAGGCGACTGGCATCGGTCAGATTACCGTAAGCACTCATCGTGTCCTGTCCATTGAAGAGCGCGAGATTCGCGCGGGCGATAAGGCGTTGGTGCCAGCGCAACATCAAGGGCGACATGACGCGCGCCTTGATTCTTCGATGAAGAGACAAGTGTTTGCTATTTTCAAGCAGCAACTGGTGCTCGACACGATCCATATGAATCGCATACCGACGATGTTTACGAAGAGCTATTTCGGCAGCTACCACGCCCCAGTCTCCAACCAATGCGCCAATTGCAAACTGGAGGTAGCGGGCGTTATCGATACACTCGGCCAGTAGCGCGCGTGTTGCGCGGTAATGCTTAGCGAAGAGCTTGACCTCGTAGGCCATCGGTAACGGCACATATTGAATTGAAGAGGCGACTTCTTCGACAGCCACCCACGCTATGCCGGGATTGCGCGCAAGGAACGCCTCGTCCGCGAGGGGCGCGGCAACAATCATGCTTTCGAAATTAGAACGCCAGCGTCGTAACCCGTCGCAGGCTTGCAACTCCACCTTCAGCGAGTTGTCAGAAAAGAAAAATGGAATTGGCAGAACGAGGAAATGCTCCGCCGGCTGAATGCGTTGAGAAGCACCGTTGCCAACGGATCCGCGCTTCGGGACTGATGTAGAGAGCATGTTTTTCAAACAGTGCGTTTCCTTGAGGCGCGTTCAGCTCACCTGAACCAGGTAATTTTTGATTTTCAAACACGACGCGGCATCGTTGACAGGCTTTTCTCGCGCAGCCTGTTCGAGCAATTGGCGATCGTTTGAATCCGAAGCCACCATACCGAGCGGAAACCCATTCCAGGGCTTTGGCGAAGTGGGTGAGCTTCGACCGATTCGAAATTGTTTTAGCCGAGATGTAGGATGCGGCGGACTCGAGACCTTTCGATCGGAGTTATGGACTTTAGGGAACCCCGCACGCGAGTCTTCGTAAGTTACCCCACACGGCCATTATTCGTCTTGGATATCGCGCGGGCAGGCACGCCAACCGCCACCGCGAAATCGGGAATATCGTGTGTGACCACCGCATTGGCGCCAATTACTGCGTTGTCCCCGATTGTCACGCCCGGCAAAACCGCGACGCTACGACCGATCCACACATTCCGTCCTATCTTTATTGGCTTGGCGTCGTGACCTGAGTAGCGAACCAGGTTTGGCCCACCTACTCGATGATTAGCGTCACGAATACTTGAATACTCGCCAATCATGGTGCCCGCACCGATTTCGATCCGATCGAACGAGACAATATGCGTTCCGCGCGAGATCACCACGTCGTCGCCGATCATGATCGAACCGGCTTCCTGTGTCTCGAAATACAATTCGCGATAGAGCAACAAATTTTCGCCGAATTTGACGCGTCCTGTGCCCTGAATCTCCGCCGTTCCGAGAATCACCAGCGAAAGCGGCACTGAACTCTTTGTCTGGCGTGCCAAAAGAGCGTGCGCCCAGGCGCGGCCAAGGGTCCCACGCAAACGGATACTCGCTATTGTAAAAGGTGAAAGCGCCAGTATCGCGAGACCCTTCAGACCCACTCCCGACCGTCTCACTGGAATCTCCGATCTGACACTCTCCGGCGTGTGGACTGATTCGGCTTTTGCCCTTGGCGCGGGTGAGCGCCCATGCTGAGACAACTCATCGCGATGCGAATCAGTTTGGTAGGGCGATATCATGCCATCACCCTCTCAAATTTGTACGGAAGTGGACTCGCGGAAGGCTCGCTCACCAGGTGACGCACTCTACTTGGAGCGAGCAGCAAGCCTTCACTCCAACCGGCAACGAGGAAGAGCATCGGCTGCGTCTGCCCGCCCAACCAGACGGTTGCGATTGAAACTGCGAATGTGATGTACACTCCGAGCAAGACGAAAGCCAGCAAACCGTCAGGGTCGCCATACACACGTCGCTCGCCGTAAACCAGGAGCCTTATCGGAGTCCATATGAGAATCGCAACCATCAGGGCCAAAGCGATTTCTCCATGCTCGAGCGCTAACAGCAGGTAATGGTTATCAATCGACTTCATTCCGTCGAGAATGGGAAAAGCCTGACCACCGCGCGGATCGTCGGTGAACCCCCATCCCCAAGTCGGACGTTCTTCCGCGATTACAATATATTTTTGAACTAACTCATGTCGGTATGCGGCCGTTTCCTGAGTTTCACTGGCGCTTTGATCGCGCGTTACTGAAACGTAGGAACTGGCCGACCAGAAAATAGGAATAGCCACCAGGATGAGCACGAAAGCGTTAACCGCCAGCGCGCGTTTGTCGCGCGACATGCATAGCCACACTACAACAATGGCGACGATCGCCCCGACCCACGGCCCACGCGAGATCGTCATGAGGGATCCGCCGAAAATCGCGAGTTTACAAAACCTGACCTTGCTGATCGGAAGGAAAGGCATCTTTCCACGCCAATTCCCGGTCCAACCGAGCCATCGTGCGAACCAGTAGGCGGCGGCGAGCATCATGCCACAGAGGATCGCGTGCGGAAACGGACCGGCTATGCGCGTCAGGTTGTACCTGCGCTGCGCGAACGCATCGAACTGGTCGGGAAAGAAAAAAGCGGGCAAGATCTTATAGGGGTCCGGGGTCATCCGGAATTCGTAGATTGAAGTGATAGCAATGAACGCGAGCAGGATGACCACGGTCTTTATGAATTCGACGCGTAGTTGCTCATCCTGCAGCATCACCTTCGCCAACATATACGGCAGAATCACGTTGCATATTCCGTGGATGGCGAGATTCTGCGCCATGGAATAGCCACTGTTCACATATTGCGAAACAACCGTGGTCGCTACGAGGCCTAATACTAAGAAATCGGTAAGCGACCATCGCCATTTATTCCACGAACGTGCGATGAAGAAGGCGGCGATGGGCAGTATTGCCGTCTCGCTGAAGCCGAGGTGGAGAGTAAACGTCCAGTGAAAATATGTCGGCAGAAGGAGCAAAGTGGGTAAATATATGCGCAAAAACGCGCGTTCCGGGCCCGATCGCATACAAACGATTAGAGCCAGGATGCCTGGAATTCCTGCTACTGCCGTTAACATTACTTACGTCGCTGTTTGATAGAGTGTGGCGCGGCCGACGGCCCGCCTCCGTTCAACCGTAAGACTTAGTACTCAATGAGCGCCGCTCGCCTTTGCAACCGGCGATCGAGCTGAAACTTCAGTTGCCCAAAGAGGATTGGAATCTTCACCAGATGCGAGTGAAGTCCATATAGTAAGCGCGTGACTAAATCGTCGGACTTCCACTTGCAGCGAAGGGCTGTGCGAATCGAGATCGCGAGAATGAAGCTGATCGCCGCAATCACAGGTAAGAGCGAATGTGCGAGAAGCGCAATCAATGGTGCTCCGAGTCCGATCGCGAGCATCGCCAATCCATGCACATTGTTGCGTCTCGCCTGTCCGGACCAAAATGGCGAGTCAGTTCGACGGAAGCGCTCCGCGATCTCTGCGAAGGCGTACCCACTTCGAATCGCACGCCACCAATACTGCGAGAATCGCGTCATCGCGAGATCGTGACCGGTCATCGGGCGATCAACATGGAGCACGGTGAATCCGAGTGCGCGAATGCGATAGCACAAGTCAGGTTCCTCGCCAGCGATAAGATCCCCGTCAAAGCCGCCCACACGTTCCAGCACGTCTCTCCGAATGAGCGCATCGCCACCACAAAACTCCACTTGACCAGGCATATAGATCCAATCGAGATCGAGTACTCGATTGAAAATTGAAGCCATCGGACGAATTTCGCGGCGATGTCCGAAAACCACTGCCACATTTGGATCTGTGAAGTCGCTGAGCGAATCAGCCACGAAATTTGGGTCAAGGACTGTATCGCCATCAAGGAACAGGACAATTGGCGCCCGAGCGATACGCCAACCCGCGTTTCGAGCCGCAGCGGCGCATGGACGCTCCAACCTGGCACTGACAACCTTTGCCCCAAAACCGGCGGCGCGTTCCAGACTGTCGTCGGTCGAGGCGGAATCCACATAGATCGTCTCGACTTCACCACGAATCTGTACCATTCGACGAATAGACTCGAGGCATTGCGAGAGCCGTTCGCCCTCATTGCGCCCGATGACGACTATCGAGATCGTCGGTACTGCGCTGGCAGGCGACTCAATGTTCGTGGATTCAATTGGGTCCATATAAGGTCGCGCTTCGGTTAACTTGAAGACACTTGTAAGACATCAACCATCGCGTCCCGTACGAGAGAGCTATTCGGAGAGCGAGGGATTATGCGCGCGGGCACGCCAATCGCAATTGAATTTGCTGGCACATCCTTCAACACAACTGCGTTAGCGCCTATGGCTACATCATCACCGATAGCGATTGAACCGAGGATCTTCGCACCTGCGCCAATATCGACTCGATTTCCTATGACGGGAGAGCCGCGCACGCCAGTTCGGCGCAAGCCAATAGTTACGCCGTTCCGGACCACGACGTCATCACCCAGGACCGTATCGCCACTAATTATGATTCCGCCGAAGTGGTCGATTCGAAACCGCTTACCAATACTAGCTTCACAGGGGAGCTCGATTCCTGTGACTATCTGGATGAACTTGAACATAATCTTGTATATGAGCGAAAGCGGAGCTCGAATGATTCGCCATCCGAAACGATAGCGCCACCGGCCGAAGCGATACACCATCATCGCCCAGAGACCCTGACGCCAAATATCGCGCTCATGGCTATTCCAGTCTTCTCGAATATTTTCAAACATCACAAAGTGCCAGATGTTGAACGTAAAGCATCGCAGTACTTAATTGCAGGGGTCGACGACCTCGCAAATAATCAGGCGCTCGCCGCAATACTATGTGAGGCCTTTTCAGCGAGCGATGTTGCCGGAGAAATAGTCTGATAAAGACCGCGGGTCTCGTTGGATAATTTCTCGACGTCAGATTCTTCGATATCTCTAGTCATAATCGCCCCGACCGCGGACGCACCCAATTTTTCCAACTCGCGACCAGCAGCCTTGATCGCGCCAACTTCATCACGGTCGGAACGCACGACGAGAATAGCTGCCGCAAACATCTGTATAATCATGGCCGGGTCGGCTGAAGCCAACAAAGGCGGAGTGTCCAGCAAAACGAGGTCATGATTCGAGAGCCCCAAATCGATCATTTTCTGTACGCAACGCAACGTAAGCGCCGCTTCTCCATGATGTCGACAGATCGCAATTCGCGCCGGTAGGGAATCACCAGCCTCGATTATGGAGTGTCCCTGGTCGTCGCGCCTTGCCGCGGGTAAACTGACAAAGGGGTCTACAGCGCTAACTTCTTTAATGGATGGAGTATTTTCAGCACGCGCTATTTGGTATCGGGGGTCAGGTGAAGTAGCGTTGGCCTCGATAACGACGGTGCGCGCACCAAGTTCTGCGAGCGTCTGCGCCAGAGCGAAAGCGAGCGAGGTCGTACCCGCGCGCGGACCGACAGGAGTTAGCACAAAGCTCTTGGCTCCTGAAGCGCGCCGTTCTCGCATTATTCCCAGAGCGATTCTTTTGAGAGCGTCCTGCGGTGGACATTGACTACCACTGAATGCGACCCCCAGTGGCATGAACCCAAGGGTCGCGTGAAGCTCCTCGGAAGTCTTAATCCTACGATCGAGCAGGTCCACGCCGGTCGGAACGATCAACCCCATCGCGAGTGAAGCAAATGCGAACAATAAGAGTATAGGCTTGCGCCGGCTTTTCTCCGGTATATCAGCACGCCCCGCAGGCGACTCCAGTGCCGCAAACCCTGGAGACTGAGTCTGCAGACGCATCACACTGATCTCGTTATCAATATCTTTGACTTGTTTCGTATGATCGTCCAGCGTCTCACGGAGCGCCATCGCCTGACTGTACTTGGCACTAGCCGAAGCAACTTTTGCGCCCAGTGTCTCCACTTCTTTGGCTGTTTCGTCCTGCACCCGTTGAGCTTGATCTACCTGGGCCTGCGCCTCGAGCTTCGCTTGACGAGCATTAGCGTCCATTTTTTCGGCCAGAACCGACCGGATATGGGAGCGCGCGGTGTCGTCAATTCGAGCCAGTTCTTCATCGATGTTTTTAATTTCCAGCTCAAGAGCCGGCCGCCCCGGATGGTTAGAGCCAAGACCGCTAAGGATTAGAAAATCCGCCTCTCGCTGATGAATAATTGCGGACCTCGCAGCGCTGACATCCGGATTGTTAATCACCATTTCAGCTGCTGCGGAATCGACCTGAAGATCATTAACCTGAAGTTGCTGGCCTTGTAAGCCGGCCAAATGTGCTTGCGCGGATATCAAGACCCGGCGCGAACGCTCGAGCGCCTCGTTGGCGTCGGCGAGCGATTTCGCAAACGGATTCACCATACCGGCTTCGAAGCCCGAAACCCCGAGTTCTATTGCAAGCTGGCCCAAATGGTTACGTTCAGCATCAATTTGCTTTTGGAACTCCGCTTTCTGCTTACTAAGCAACTCGACGCCTTGTCCCGTACCGTTTAGTTCCTGGGTCTCTTCCCGCGAGAGATAAGCACTCACTACCGCGTTGACGATGTCGGCCAATCCTTTCGGTCGATTGCTATCCAAGCCGACGGTTATGAGATAAGTATCCGGAACCGTTTGGACTTTAAGCTTCCATAGGAGCCGTTGCGCCGCCATTTGATCGGTCTCACCCGGCAACTGCCAGAATGATCGCTTTGGACCAAGTAACTTCAGCGCCGCGCTGGTAACGTCGTAATTGCTGATCTCAAAGACTTGTTGCTGAAGGAAATTGCGATAGTCGGGAACATAAGAATCCGTGGACCATGCAGAACCCTGCTGGGCCGACGGACCCCTGGGCGAGACCCGGATTGCCGCTTCGCTATGAAACTGTGGACCACCGAATCGTTGCGCGATGAGCACACCCACGATCAGAGTTAGACCGATCACGCATCCTGCCAGCGGCCAATGAGCACGAAGGCTCTTGAGCGGATTTGCGACTCGACCAGGTACTATCCACGGCGACGCCGACACTGCTGAAGGCGCAACACTCGGTTGATTCATCTGGAGATTCATGCGACTTCAACACCATTCATTTTCCGAAACAGAAAGTTGGTTTGACGTGAAAGTGCAGATCGGAGCCACTGCCGTTCGTCGCTCGCAAGCACTATCCGATCCATCAGAAAGGCCAGGCTCAGCGCGTACATAGTCGCAACGATCGCGATGATCGCAGCTCCACTCCATCTTCCCGTGTGATTAGCCAAGGAGACGGGCCAGGCGCAGGCCAGGCCAACGATGTATGGTAAGATTCCGGGCAACACGGCTTCACGAACAAATCGGGCACCCGGCACCTGCAGTATCCGGTTTGCGTACACAATAAATCCAACTGCAGAAATTATCGTCGCAACCACAACGGCGCTGCCGAGCCCAACCGTAGTCCAGTGCCCCAAGATCACGCGTGAGAGCGGGATTGCGACCAGCACCACCGCGATGTTGGGAATTGAATAGAAGAATTCGTCCCGAGGCCGCCCAATGCCCTTCAGAATCGCTGTTCCGGGACCTGTCATAACGTGAAAATGTTGTTGAAGAGCGAAAATTGACATCAGAAAGGCCGTACCCGGATAAGACTTACCCAGCCACACCGTCATCAATGGCAGTGAGCTGAAAACCATGAAGCCCGCCATCGAAGACGCAAGCAGATTCATATAGCGGGTCCCCTTCAGATACAGGCTCAAGACTTCCTTTCTTCCTCCAATTGTTCCCGCATAACCACCGTGTATGTAGGCTGCGGCCGGAAACAGAGAAGTAGATAAGGCCGTCGGTATAATCGCGGCCATTCCGGGGAGCTTGTCGCTGATGTCGAGCAGACCTACCGCGCTGAGACCGACGAGCGGTATCGCGATAGCTCGTTCAACCGTGTTCAAGGCAATCGACAACAGCGCCACGAATTGAACGGTGCCGCCGAAATTAATCAGCTGCTTCAAGGCCTCGACCGAGCAGAGCCGAAAGGAGATTTTCAGCCAAGGCAAGACGCGATAGGCCAGAACACCGTATAGAACTATCGAAATTAAAATACGAGCGGCGAAGGCCTCGGCTAAACCATCGATACCGTGTCCGGTCCCGACCAAGTAAAAGATCAAAACCGTCTCGACGAGATAGCTGACGACCCAAACTAATTGGACCTCGGCGACCTTTTGGACTCCCGAGAGCGATTCGCGAAAGAATGACATCGCGAAGTCAGTCAAAAAGGTGGCGCTCAGTAACACCACCGCAAGACGGGCGTCGGGTTGAAGATGAGGCGGCACTTCAAGCCACGAGAGCACACTGTGAAGACCCAGCGTAACGGCGCAAAAGCAAACCGCCGCGACCGCACCGATCGTTATAAAACCGGTCGAAAGCAGGGCGTTGGCCTTGTGAGTTTCTCCGCGGGAGGCATAGTCGGCTACGTATTTGACGTATACCGAGGAGACTCCGACGGTCGTTGCCCCGGCATATGAAATCACAATGAACAGCGCCGCCCAAAGACTGTACGCTTCAAGCCCAATTCGAGAGAGAACAAAGGGAGGAATAAATACTCGCGTGACCAGGTACCCGACACGCGCGGTCATGTCCACCCCAACATTTCTCACGAGCGCCGTGCGCGCCGTGCGGCCTGACTCTTCCCCGGTCATCGTCGGAGCGATGATTTCTGCTTCAGCTTGCGCTTCCATCAAAACAATGCGGCTCCGAAAAGAAGCGATTGCGTTATGGGATTGATCTGCTGAAGTACATAGCCAACCTTTGCCAGGCCGCTCTTCGGCACATAGACTATGTCGCCGGCTTCGAGCGAGTAATTCACGCCGTGGTCACCATTGACGAAGGTTTTGAGATCAATCACGCGCTGTATGTTCTGACTTGGACGCGAAATGATAATCTTGCCGGCTTGTGCGTTGTCGTTGGTGCCGCCGGCCTGCGCAATCGCCGAAAGGAAAGACATATTGGGAGTTAACGGGTAAACGCCCGGATTCTTGACTTGCCCCATGACATAGACCTGTTCGTCAGAATCCGGCACATACACCAGGTCATTAGGACGCAGCCGAATGTTAAGGAACGGTGCATCGCCTCGGAGGAGCGGGCGGAGATCCATCCATACCGCGCTTTCATTGCCACGGAAAATTGCGCAGCGCGTGAGGACGCCGCTAATGTCTTGCTTAGGAGAATTTTGAGCTCCAGCCCGAGCTAACACCTCAAGGAGGGTAGGCGAGTCAGCGAAGTGCAACAAACCTGGCTTGGCGACGTGCCCCAACACAATTATGTTATTGCCGGCGTATGAATTGATCGTTGTAGTCGCGGCTGGCGGACCTGCATAATAGTCTGAAAGCACTCGGGTTAGCTTGGCACTCACCTCGTCGGCGGTCAGATTCGAGACTTCAATCGTACCCACGAATGGCACCTGCACGGTACCATCAGGTCCAATCGTCTGTTTGCCGGAGAGTTCGGGGTGAGCCCACACAATCACGCTGATGACGTCGCCCGGACCTAGAGTGTACCTACTCGGCGCCGCACCAAATTTTTCAAGCGCCTCGCTCGTCGCTGGGTCGCTCCCGATAGTCTGATGCGGTGTATCGTCCTTAACAAAACGATTTGACGGATCATGCGTTACAAGGGTTTCCGAGCATCCAACACACACCATTGCGATTCCCGCACAAATCGCAGGCAAGAGAACTTTCGACCAACGGTCAAGGCGCAGCCATGAAGCGTTCATCTTATTGCGTCTCCACAAGAGCAGACTGTTCCTGAGGCATGACGTGATCATTCGGTCATTTTGTCCCACAATGTCCTTGAGTTGGCGCAATCGAGATTCGCTTATGACGATCAGCCGTGGAGCGCCGCAATAGCCTGCCGCTCATTAGCGAAGATCCGAAATACCTTCGCAAGTCGTGTAAGTCTTAATATACTCATCACGGTATCGGTGGGATTGCTGATTACAAATCCCCCGTGTACACCTAACCTTTGTTCAGCAAGTACAAGAACACCGAGCCCGCTCGAATCGATAAACTCGACGTCTGACATCACGAAGGCTACCCGCCTATGGCCATTGCGAATGAGCGTCCTGAGCCGTTCCCAGACCAGCGGCGCGGAGCGCTTATCAAACCGCGCGTCTCGCACTCTAACGATCAGTGCATCACCCTCGGCGCACTCCTCCATCACTCCGACCGATCGAACACTTGCCTGCATACTCATCTCTCCCACTCTGCTCTTTTTGTGCCCGATAACCTGGTGCTCGCCTGGGCCTTACGCCCTCTCCGGGTAAACCGATTTGCTACGTTGCCGCTGGACAAGTCTCATGACCCTGCGAGCCGTACGCAGCAGCAATGGTGGCGAAATATCTTCCATCAGTTCACGCGTCCGCACCCTGAAATCGAATGTATCGTCGGTGTTCGGTCGTGGATTGAATCGAGTTGTTCGATTGAGACGAGCGGGATCCCACGTGGCGGTGTAATAGTATAGCGCGATGGCGCGGCGAGGCATGCCTTTGGGGTGCGCTACAGGTTCGGGATTCCCGTGCAGCGAGCCAGCAGACGTATTGAAAATCACGCACCGGTTGAACAATGGGGTGATTCGAGCCTTGCAGCTCTGCATCTTCTCATCCCACAGTTCGAGCGATCCACCGTATTCTTCCTTCCATTCTTTATTGAGATAAATAAGAACGTTGATGCGTCTCTCGAGGTCGAGCTGCTTGTGATGATTAAAGTCCGCATGAATGTTCAAGTAGCCGCCCAGCTGCACTTCGTGCAAACCCGCGCCGAGGAAATATGGGTCAGGGATCAATCCGTTTATGCCAGTGAGGTTTTGCAGGAAATTGATGAAAGGAAGTGAGTTGAACGAATAAAACAGTGCTCGCAACGGAGGATCGAGAACCTCGGGCTTATACTCAAATTTCTTCTTCTCTTGGCTTCTGTTGTAAGACGCCTGAGCCTTTTCACTATCGGGGAAGTGCTGTAAACAAAGGTTCAGCACCTCCTCATTTATAAAGTCGTCAAATACGATATGTGGGAAAGGCTGCGCAGTATTGTATTTCTTGAAATACTCACTTCCGAACGTCCCGGTTTTGGGCTCGAAGAGGCTGTGGGGGCTGGCTAACGCATTCAATATCATCGGTCTGAACTCCTAACTCCTAACTGCAGCCTTCCAATTCGGTTTAACCGTTGCCTGACGCCACATTGTTTCAAGTAGCGACACATCCTTCCTCGCAATTGAGGGAGATCGGACTGCTCCGACCTGCGTGGTTCTCAGAGGTTATCGACGGGATATAAGGGGGCTATAAGGAAGCGATCTTCTTACTGGACTGACGAACGAACTAAGCGAGCGGCAAGGTGCTCAGATCAAGAACTCTAGCCGGGGATTGACCCTCTATTGTCAGGGGCGGAAGTTTTCAGCTCACCGGTTCGACCACAGAGCTCAGGCCAGGCGCCGAGCGAATTCCGCCAAACCCTCCTGCCACGGAGGGAGTCCGATCGGAGGGTCCTGAATGCTCGTCAGAATAGTATTCGCAGGGCGTTCAGCTTCGGTGTTAAATGACTCGCGTGGAACTGGGAGCACCGGCGTCTCGATCGCCAGCAAACGAAACAATTCCTTTACCAGATGCCATCTGGTCGCACCTCCGCGGCCCGCGAGATGGTACGTTCCATACGCTTCGGTTTGGAGGAGTTGAGCTATACTGCGCGCCAAATGAGGCACGTAGGTCGGGGAGCCATGTTGGTCACTAGCTACAGACAGTGACGGTCTCTTGGCTAAATCTCGCATCGTCGTCAGAAAATTCCGCCCGTGTTCCCAAAAGAGCCACGCCGTTCGAACTATATAATGCTTATGGTTGAGCGTCCGGACGGCTTCCTCACCGGCCAATTTACTCGCGCCATATACCGACAGCGGATTGGTCGCATCGAATTCATGATAGGGCCGTCCGGCGGAGCCGTCGAACACATAATCCGTGGAAACGTGCACGATCGGAATTCCACTCGCCGCGGTTGCCACTGCGAGATTCCGTGGACCTGTGGCATTTATCGTAAATGCTTCTGTAACGCGTGATTCCGCTCCGTCCACCTGATTAAAGGCCGATGCGTTGATCACCAGGTCCGGATGATAGTGCATCAATGCCTTCCGGACGTTGTCGAGCCGCGAAACATCGAGCTCCGATCGATTGAGCGCGGCAACTTGATGGTCCTTCAGTGCCGACGGTAGGCACCGGCCCAATTGCCCCGCCGCACCGGCGATCAGAATTTTCAACCCGCGAGCTCCTCGTAATTGCCCAGGCTCCCTTCCTGTTCAGCCAGCGTATTTGCGTGTGCGTCTTTTAAAGAGAGCAGCGGGCTTGTAGTCGGCCAAGCGACACCGATAGCTGGATCGTTCCAAGCAATTCGTACTTCGTCGTCGGGATCGTAATAGTCACTGCACTTGTACTCGATCTCAGCGAAGTCACTGGTTACGCAGATGCCATGCGCAAATCCTCGCGGAACGAAAATCTGGCGGAAATTCTCGGCTGATAGTTCAGCGGAAATCCATTTCAGATAAGTGGGTGAATTTCGCCGAATGTCCACGACCACGTCGATGATTGCGCCAGCCAGCACGCGAACCAGTTTCGCCTGCTGGCGCGTACGCTGTGCATGCAATCCGCGAACCGTATGCCTTACCGAGCGCGAATGATTGTCTTGGACAAACGAACAGACTATTCCGCCCTTGCGATACTTATCAGCGCGATATGTTTCGAGGAAAAAGCCCCTGTCGTCACGAAACAAGTCGGGTTCGATTATCGTCACCCCGGGCAAGCTGGTCGAAATGAATTCCATCTGTTAGCCTTCCATCTCGACCACGCGCATCAGATACCGACCATATTCGCTCTTGCACATAGATTCCGCTGACTTCAGCAAATCGGTGACCTTTATGTATCCCAGGCGCCAGGCTATTTCTTCGAGACACGCTACCTGCAAACCCTGTCTCTCCTGGATGGCCTGAATAAAATTGGAAGCCTGCAACAGCGCATCCTGCGTGCCCGTATCGAGCCAGGCGATGCCTCGTCCAAGCTTTTCAACCCGCAGTTGACGTTCACTCAGATAGGCCAGGTTGACATCCGTAATTTCCAACTCACCGCGAGCCGACGGCCTCAGTCTGCGTGATATTTCGCAAACGCTGTTGTCGTAGAAATAAAAGCCAGTGACTGCGTAGGGAGATTTGGCACGCACCGGCTTTTCCTCGATATTGATAGCGCGGCCGTCTGCGCCGAATTCCACGACCCCGTAGCGTTCGGGATCCTTGACCCAATATCCGAATACGGTGGCGCCTTCCGTACGAGCGGTAGCCTGCTGAAGAATCTCCGGCAGTCCGTGGCCGTACAGAATGTTGTCGCCCAGGGCCAAAGCAACATTACTCTCCGCGATAAATTCTCGACCGATCAAAAACGCCTGTGCGATGCCCTCCGGATGCGGCTGAATAGCGTATTCGATCTTGATGCCCCAGTTTTCGCCGGTACCCAATAGTCGCTGGAATGAATCCTGTTCGTGCGGGGTATTGATCACCAGGATCTCACGAATCCCGGCCAGCATGAGAACGGCAAGCGGATAGTAAATCATCGGCTTGTCATAAATCGGTAGTAGCTGCTTGGAAGTAGCGCGCGTCACAGGATGCAAACGCGTGCCCGATCCACCTGCCAACAGGATTCCTTTCCACTCGGGATGCCGATGATTACTCACTCGATCCATCGTTCCTCGTCGGACTCGCTATACGGCCTCTCTCGTGTTTGTGCCTTTCCCGCTTTGGGCTGAACCTTTCCCGTTGCGAAAAATAGGAACCGCTTCTCCGCGCCGGAACTCCTCTCGCGCCGCCGTAGCAACGAACGTATCGGTACGCTTCGGTTCATCTCCGGCGGGGGCAGCACCGATCGTCTGTCGCGTCGGCCCTCGTTGCTCATTCCTGACACGATCGGCTTCTTCCCTTGCAAATCCTAGGTCCCGAACGTCGTTGAGCTGAGTCTCGGGCGTTGCGAGATCACTGCTCGTTGTCAGAACGCGGCGGCCCTTAAGCCAGGCAACGAAGGCCGCCAACGGGCGCGCCGCCCCCAATCTGAAGGCGAAGGCGCGAGAATATGGTTTGGTAGAGTCATCAGTGGACGAAAGCTTCGTTGAAGAACCTACTGGACCAGCCGCGCTGGCAAAGCCCCGGCCGATCATGTCAAGTGTCGTCGCCAGCCGGCTCCGTGATGAAATCGCGATACTATTGTTGTTCACAGTCGAAGCGCGATCGATCGGGGTACGAACGCCGCTCCTGCCGAAGACACCGGAGAGCATATTCCTGAGTAATAGGGGATCGCTCACATGCGTCACCCCTCCCGCGGCGATATGGATCAGCGTATCGCCCTGTACGATCGCGTCGTTAACCTCGAGGAACTCTCCAATGTAGGTATTCGGCATGATCACAGCCGACTTCAGCGTGACGCGACGATCGATAACTACATCATCTGAGACTACCACGTCGTCCATCAATTCGGCGCTCGCTGAGATACGGCAACGCGATCCGACGAAAACCGTTCGTCCGGTCACGCATCGCGCGGGCAGACGCGTCTTCCGTCCGACGATGACTCCCGGCATCAGCGGCCGACCCGTCAGTACAAGCCCCGGGAAACCGCCGGATGCTGCCTCTATATTTGCTCGATGGAACGCGCTAAGTGATTCAATCTGCGACAAGCACGCCTCAGGAAACTCCAGAGCAGGTGCATCGACACGCGATCCCAGCGTGCCGAGCGACTCGCCCGGCACCATACGAGAGGTCAGTTTACCGCGGCGAAAAAACTTCAGACCGGCGTTCACTCCCCCAATCGTTGCAGTCATTACAGGGCTCTCATTCATACGCGCCCGAGTCAGGAATTCTGAAACCATCGGGGTGCGCAGAACATCTCCACAGACCCACAACAACTCGTCCGTCAAAGGGACTTCTGACCGCCGCACAATGTCGTCAAGCGATTCACTCACTGGCGCAAGGATATAATCGAAGCGCATTCCCCAACGTGCGCCATTACCAATTTCCCTCCGCACTTTTGCTAATTCAGGTGGCCGGATTATGATGATAACTTCCGTCAGAGCTGCCATGGCGAGGGACTCGATCGTATGAACGAGTAAAGATTTTCCGGCTATCGGCAGCAGCGCAACGCAGCAATCCCTCGTTAGCGGAGCCAGCTCGGAGCCGTCCCGAATAGCTAATAACAAGGTCTTCATCGCAAATTCTCTGAAACTTGCAATCCAAGTCGCTCGCCTGAATAAAGTCCGCGCTGAACGCCTTCGCACCAATCGCGGTTCAACAGGTACCATCCGGCGGTTAGCCGAAGACCCTGGGAAAACTCCATCCGCGGCTGCCAATTGAGCTCCCGTGCGATCAAGGAACAGTCGATGGCGTAGCGGAAATCGTGGCCTGGACGATCGGGCACAAAGGTCTTCAGATCGCGATAACGGCTGATTCCCTGCGCCACCAGAAGGGGATTTCGCGAGGCCGGTAGCAGTTCTTCGAGCACTGCGCAGACCTCGTCAACCACTTCCACATTCGACCGTTCACTGTTTCCGCCAATATTGTATTTCTCACCGACCCGCCCACCCTTCAGGACCGCAAGAATGGCGTCACAATGATCCTCTACATATAGCCAGTCCCGCACATTCCGTCCGTCACCGTATATAGCTAGTGATTTTCCGCTGATTGCCCGCAAGATTGTCAAAGGAATAAGTTTTTCCGGAAACTGGTAGTGACCATAATTGTTCGAGCAATTCGTAATCAGTGTCGGCAGCCCGTACGTCGAATGATACGCACTTACGAAATGATCAGATGACGCCTTTGAAGCCGCATAGGGAGAATTAGGAGCATAAGCCGTCTTCTCGGTGAATTTACCCTCATCGCCGAGCGTTCCGTACACTTCGTCGGTTGAGACGTGAAGGAACCTGAACCGGCTACGATCACCAGGGTCCTGCTTGGACAAATACCGTCTCGAAGCCTCAAGCAATTGAAATGTTCCAATTACATTCGTCTCGAGGAATTCACGAGGTCCGTCAATCGAACGATCGACGTGCGTTTCCGCGGCGAAATTGACTATCGACTGAGGCTGCCATCGCTCGTAAAGCGCATCCACCGCCGCGCTGTCGCAAATGTTCCCGAGCGAAAATTCAAAGCGCGGGTTGTCTTCTAGGCCCTGCAGGCTCATGACGTTGCCGGCGTAGCTCAACCGGTCGAAGACCACTACTCTCCAATCCGTCTTCGACAGTACCGCCCGCACGAAGTTACAGCCGATAAAGCCAGCACCACCTGTGACGATAATAGTTTTCATAATTAGTCAGTCCGCGATTCAGAGGGACCGGGTTGCTATGCGAGCGGATACGGAAAGCGGTTCTAGCTTTCGATCAATCAGGCGCCATGGAAGGCGCGATAAGCTGACGTTACCGTGGGTTCCACCAATGCCACTGGAAGGATTAGCTTTACACTCGCGCCGCTGATGAAGTTGACGAGTAGCGCGGCTCGTTCCGCCCCTGATAGATAGCGCTCGAAGACAGCACTGATACCGCGCAGCGGACCGCTTAGAATGTTGACTGATTGCCCAGCCTCGAGCGTCTTTCGCGGCAGTTCAACGACTCCGTTCGGCCCGCGATTCTTGATCTCTTCCACGATGCTTTCGTCAACTTCCGAAGGCTCGCCGCCTGCGCAAACTACTCCGTTCACCCCTGGAGTCCGTTGTACTTTGTGGTATTGCGTCTCCAGGTCGAAGAACGCGAACACGTAGCACGGAAAGAGCGGAACGATCTTGGCGGCCGAATTATTTCGAGGATCAAACCGCGTCATCAGGAAGGGAAGAAAGCAATTCGGAATTCGTTCCGTCAGTATGCTCTGTACCAGCTTTTCCTTGTGCTGCTTCGTCCTGACCAAATACCAGCGTGGATCGATTCGTCTCACAGAATTCACCTCGAGTTGATCCGCTCTTCCGGAAGCCTTTTGGCTACCGGGTTCTCGTCTGCTCCGTTCGTTGCCAGATGAAATCGCCGACTGACTCGGATGTCCGCGTCAGCCTCCCTGCCAGGAAGTGCGCCCAAGATAGCGTTCAGACGCTACGTCGAAGATAGTCAGACGTAGCTCCGCCACCGACGCTAAATTTGCGATTTATCTCGTACCGCGCGACTAGCTATTTGTTCGGGCAGAGCTCCGCCACACTCGCTGCGGAGGTTGCCTCCACAAGTCGAGAGAGGCGAAGGACACTATCATCGAGAACGAAACGACTAGGACTAAGTAAGTGAAGTTGTCGTAGGGGTTAGTGTGCGCGATTGGGATTGGCGTGTATACGAGGCTGCGGCTAATCATAGCCAAGCGTCGGGCCAACGATGGAAAGTTTCAACTAGGTCGGATTTGTATATTTTACCGGGCGGAAGCGTACGAGAGCATAGTGTTGGTCGTATTCATTCGCTGTGGTGGAAAGATGTCCCGCGATTTCATCTGCCGCACCGTATGAGTAAAGCGAATATGCAGAAGCGTTTGCGATTCATTCAATCGTCTCGGCCTCACAGTTGACGGATGCGGCTTCAACAATAGTAATTCGAAATATATTTAGTGAGCATCGGAGTTATGAGTATTTGGCGCACGAGGTATAGTGCGGGTCAGCAGATCGGACGACGGTTTTATTGGCGAACTTTCAGATTGGGAAGATGGAGAAGGAAGAGCTGGTGCGGGATCGCGACGCAAACAGACATTTTGTAAAAGTGACCAACAAACTGAAGAGTATAATCGCCGGAGCTTTAGGTTTGATGCGAATGATTGTCTCCGGCGAATTGTTTCACTCACATCGCCTTGTTTTTCGCCCTTTACAGGAATTCCGCAAAAGACTGGAATAAGCTAAGTGGCACTACAAGTGAAATCGGGAGATTCAGCTTATTCCACGTGGCAACTCCCTGCGGCGCCGGTGGAACTCAGCGATCGTGAAGTCCATATCTGGCAAGCGGGACTCGATCGGAGTCCGTCACAAACGGATAGCTATTTGCTCACGCTTTCCACTGATGAGCGTGCACGGGCCGATCGTTTTTATTTCCGTAAAGACCGGGAGAGTTTTATCGTCGCTCGAGGAGTGCTCAGAAGCATTCTTGGAAGTTATTTGAACCGGGCACCGGAGTCTCTGCGGTTCCACTATAGCTCTCATGGGAAGCCAGCGTTGGAATTTGATTCGGGCGGCGACTTGATTCGCTTCAACTTGTCCCATTCCCACCGAATGGCTCTTTGTGCGATCGCTTGCGATCGCGAACTCGGCATCGATATTGAGTTCGTCCGTGAGGGTCCTCATGCAGATCAGATCGCCGAACAGTTTTTTTCGCCGAACGAGGTTAGAACCCTCCGGGCGCTTCCGCCCGCTCATCAGAGGTACGCTTTTTTCCTGTGTTGGACGCGCAAGGAGGCCTACATCAAGGCCAGGGGCGAAGGGTTGTCGCTACCTCTGGACCAGTTCGACGTATCCCTCACACCGGGCGAGCCGGCGAAATTGATGAATACTCGTACGGATCCGCTCGAAGCTGAGCGTTGGCTTTTGCAGGACCTGACACTTGAGCAGGCCGGATATGCGGCTGCGGTTGCGATCCAGGGAGGAGATCGGTCCACTGTATTTCGTCGATATATCTTCCCGCCCGACGGGCCAGCCTCCTGATGCTTCACCGCGGCGCTACGTCTTTAACCGCGGTCGCGAGCCCTTGTCCCCGGTCGTGCGCGTCGCGGAACCTCCTCGATAGATTGCTTACGCTTAGTTCGCAGATATGCCGAATAACGATCTTGCACCACATTAGATAAACAATGAAAATAGCCCGCTGGGTCGAACTGCAGCTTTAAGGTTTTGCCGCCAGCCAAGGGATGTTATGGAAATCAGCGAACAGCGCCGAGATGACATAATTGTCCTGGGTCCCGTCGGTCGCATCAACAACGACAGCAGCGCCGATTTTCAAGCGAAATTGCTCGGCTACGTCGGGTCCACCGCAACCAGGGTGCTGATTGATTTTTCCGGCGTCGAATACATTTCGAGCGCTGGGTTGCGAGCATTGCTGATGGCTTCCAAACAATCGAAAGCGACCAACGGCCGCCTCGCGGTCGCCGCTCTCACACCTATGGTCAAGGAGATTTTCGCAATCAGCCGTTTCTCGCTCGTCGTGCAGGTTTTCGAGACCACTGCCGAAGCAATCGCGGCCTTGACCTGAGCCATCGAGCCGGGCGCGGCAAAAGACGGGCTGGATCGGGAGGACCTGTGTAGCGATGTTGATCCGCTTTTGGGGAACCCGCGGTTCGCTGCCCGCGCCGATCGGCAACCGCGCCGTGCGCACGAAAATCCACGAAGCGCTGCTGGCGGCCCACGGTATAAATTTCGAAGGGCCTGACGCCATCGATCGCTTCATCGATACCCTGCCCTTTTCGATCGCCGGCACCTATGGCGGCAATACCAGTTGCGTAGAAATCGTCACCGGCGGCGATGATTACGTGCTCTGCGACATGGGTTCGGGCCTCCGCGAGTTCGGCAACTCCGTCCTCGCCAAGCACGGACCAGCCAAAAATAATCGCTTCAATGTCTTCATGTCGCATCTGCATTGGGACCACATCATGGGGTTCCCGTTCTTCACCCCGTCATACATTCCCGGCAACGTCATCCGCATCTACGGCTGCCATAAGAACATGCGCGAGGCCTTTCAGCGTCAGCAGTCCAACCCCTCGTTTCCGGTTGACTTCAAAACGCTGGGCGCGACCATCGAGTTCGTCGAGCTCGAGCCGGGCCGCACTTACGAAATTGACGGCCTTGCTGTGCAGGCGATTGTGCAGAGGCACGGCGGCGATTCCTTCGGTTATCGCTTTTCGAGAGCGGGACGGACGCTGGTCTATTCCACCGATTCCGAGCACAAGTTTGAGGCATTGGACGCCAGCTACCCGTTCATCGAATTCTTCCGCAACGCCGATCTGCTGATTTTCGACGCCCAGTACTCACTCGCCGATCAGATTTCCGTTAAGGAAGACTGGGGACATTCGAGCAACATGATCGGCGTCGAGCTTGCCCAGCTGGCGGGCGTCAAGCACCTTGTGATGTACCACCACGAACCGGTCAACGACGATAAAGTGCTCGATCAAATCCTCGGCGAGACCCGCCGCTACGAAGAGATCAGCCGCCCCGAGCAAGGACAAAAGCTCATAGTAAGTTCCGCCTATGACGGGCTCGAAATCGAGCTCTGAGGGCGACCCGAGTTGCCACAGGCACCATTGCTCGCACGCCTGCGCGCGGTCGTTAGCGTTCCGGGACGCCTATCGGCCCTGCTCATACTGGCTATCCTGGTGCTCGCAAGAGCACTCGATCCGGGTCTGGTCGAAACGATCATCTTGCGCGGCTTCGATCGAGAACAGTTGATCACGCCGCGGTCTTATCAACCGTCACGCGTTCGTATCGTCGCCATCGATGACAAAAGTCTGGCGAAGTACGGGCAATGGCCGTGGCCGCGAACGCTGGTCGCACGCCTGGTCCAACGGATTGCCGCCGGTAATCCTCGGGTTCTCGGCGTGGACATCATATTCGCTGAGACCGATCGTCTTTCACCGGCGAAGTTGACCGAGACCCTCCCGGATCTCCCAGCCTCACTCATTCGCGAGCTTGCGGCGCTGCCGCCAAACGAAGTTGCTCTAGCGGAGGCCATTCAGAAAGCACCAACCGTCCTTGGAATCGGCGCCGCCGACGTGCCGGAGGCGACCACGCACGGAGCTTCGCGCACCACCATAATTCTGGAATCCGGCGACAATCCACGGCCGTTCCTGATTGCGTACCCCTATTTTCTACGGAGCTTGCCGACACTGACCGCGGCCGCGCGCGGGCAAGGAACCGTGCTGGGTAATCCTGATACCGACGGCCTGACCCGACGGCTGCCGCTCTTCGTTGTCGGCCAGGGCCAGTTGGCGCCGGCGCTCGCACTCGAAATGCTCCGGGTTGCGGCGGGACCCGGACCTCTTCGAATCCTGACGGATTCGCAAGGTGTGCAAGGCGGCATCCTCGACGGGCTCTTTATCCCGACCGACGAGCACGGCCGCGCTTACCCCTACTTCTCGCGCTCGTTCGAGGGTCGCTACATCTCTGCGGCGGATGTCCTGGACCCCTCCTATAATCCGGCCAGGTTAGAGGGAGGTATCGTCCTGCTCGGCGTGATCGGTCAGGGTCTGACCGGCGTGCGACAGACACCACTCGGACTGATGGCCGCCGTTGAAGTCCAGGCTCAACTGGTCGAATGCATCCTCGGCGGTAATCTTCTTCGCCGGCCGGCTAACCTTAATTGGATAGAGGTCGCGCTGGTCCTCGTCGCCGGCCTGATTACCATTTTCGCTCTACCATATCGGCGCCCTCGTACCGCCGGCACGGCCTTCGCGATCATGCTTGTGCTGTTCTTCGCCGCCGGCTTCGCCTGCTTCCGCTTCTTCAATTTGCTGGTCGATTCGGTTTGGCCAAGCGTCGCCTCGGTCGTGAGCTTTGGCGTGATGCTCGGGGCGAGTCTGCGTGCGGCTGAAGGCGCACGCCGGCGTCTCGCCGCCGAACTGGAGCATGAGCATCAGATTGAGGCGCGCATTGAAGGTGAGCTTAACGCCGCCCGATCGATTCAGATGGGACTTTTGCCTCATCGATTTCCCGGGCCTCCCGAACATCGCGATGTCGCCCTGTACGCGCTTATCGAGCCCGCGCGGATGGTCGGCGGCGATCTCTATGATTTCCTTCTACTCGATTCTCGACGGCTCTTTTTTGCGATTGCCGACGTCTCGGGAAAGGGTGTTCCGGCGGCCCTTCTGATGGCGATGACCAAGGAAGTTCTGCGCGCCGCGACGATCCAACATGAAGAAGCCCTGGATCGCGCGTTCGCCGAGGCGAACGCCAGAATCTCCGCATCGAGCGGCGACATCGCCGGGGCCGGAGGAGACCTGATGTTCGTGACGGTCTTCGCCGGAATTCTCGATCTCGCTTCGGGCCTGCTGGTTTACGTCAACGCCGGTCACGACGCGCCCTTCCTTCTGCGGCCGAGCGAGAGGCCGCTGGAACTCCCGGGCGAAGGAGGCCCCCCGCTCGGTACGGTGGACGACTTTCCGTACCCGGTCGAACGCTATCAACTGAAACCGAAAGATCTGCTGATTCTTTTCACCGACGGCGTGACCGAGGCACAAAATCCGGACGATTCCTTCTATACGATGGCGCGCCTCGAACGCCTGCTCCGATCGGCGCCAACGGACAGCGCCAAAGCCCTGGTCGAATTCGTGCGCGAGGATCTTCGCAAGTTTACTGGCGCGGCGGAACAGGCCGACGACATCACGATGCTGGCGGTGCACTGGATGAGCCCAGCGCCTGCTCACCTCAACGAACAGTAATCTCGACTCTGCGGTTGCGCGGTTCAGGCGTTTGTGGAGCGGTCGGCACCGCCGGATCGAGATCGCCACGCCCGGCAACGGAAATCGAATCAGGATTCAGCCCGTCGCGGATCAGTCGATCTCTGATCGCCTCCGCCCGCTTGAGCGATAGTTGCTGATTGTACGACTCGTCGCCGACGGTGTCGGTATAGCCAATGACCTCGACCTGGTACACCGGGCGCCGCTTGATGTCGTCGAAAACCGCTCGATATTGCAGCTTCGACTCGGGCGTCAGCTTGTCGGTGTCGTTGAAGAAATAGAGACGGAAATGACTGGGTAGAATCGGCTCCGCAGCTAGAGCACCGCCGAATATCTGTTGTACTTGTTGCGAATCGGTAGTGGTCGCCGCGACACTGCCCCGCTTTTCCTCGCTCGCGGCGTAGGGCTTGTCGAGCAGGACCGACTGCTGACCGTCGCTGACCGTGATCGCGCCCGAGGAACCATCCGCATTTGGCAGAACCACGAAAAGCGCCTGGCGCTGCGCACAGCCGAACGCAAAACACATCAGCAGGAATAGAAGGCGCCGCCGCAAGATAATTAGTCTGCGGGAACTTCGACGACGAAGTGAGTGCCGCGCACGCCGAGAATCGCGTCAGGCGTCTTGACCTTCATCGCCGACGGAGAACTCTTCGCGATGTCGCCCGATACCATCGAGAGCGTCCCCTTATTCAGGTCGGTGAGCATCGAACCTTTGAAGTTATTCGAATCGAATTTGTAGTCTTCGAGCGCGATCTCGCTGTTCGGGCCCGCCGACATAACGGTGTTGTCGATAAAAGTGATTCCAATCGAGCCATCGGCTCCGGTGTCGATCGTGTCTTTTTCGAACACCGGATCTCCCACTTTGACGGCTTGACGAGCGCTGCCGCGTTGGATGAAGACCTGGCCGGAGACGGTCTTGACCTGCGCTATCTGGGGGCTCTGCGCATTCGTCATCGGCGCACTGGCGAAGATCATGAAAATGCCAAGGCCGACGCCGGCGATCGCCCGCTTGGTATTGGATATGCCACGCATATTCGTCCCGAATTGACTCCAGCGTTCCTGCGCCAGCAGGCTAGCCTGTCGAGAGGCCGGATGCCAACAGGACAAAACTCTGGCGCCGCGCTACAATCCCCGCCGAAGGCATTGCCTTAACGACAACGGCGTAGTCGTGAACGACCATCAGCCCGAAGCCAAACGACCGAACCGAGCCCGCCTGGTTGTTCGCAATCAGGATGCGACGACGGGCGATTTGGAAAACTTTGTTGACGCGTTTGCGGCCGCGCATGACCTCGCGCGCGAGGACGCGCTTCGCGCCACCATCGTGCTCGAGGAGCTCCTGACCAATCTCTGGAAGTACGGATATCCCGACCACCATCTGCCCGCAGGCGAGGCCGAGATCACGCTTGAGCTGCATGACGAACGGTTGACTATCGAATTCGCCGACGACGGCCAGGCCTTCGATCCCCTTTCCGGTCCGCCACCCGATCTCAATCAATCCGTTGAGGTCCGGTCGCCCGGCAGACTTGGCCTGCACATCGCACGCGAGTTCATGGACGAGACTCTCTACGACCGGCGCGATGGCCGCAACGTCGTCCGGCTGAGCCGTCGCGTCACCTTTATCAAGCGACAGGACTCGTAACCGACAACTTTACTTGGCACCGCCCCCACGATGCTAACCGCCTTTGACGCGCTCGATACTAAATCTTCAACAAAAATGGGGCGGCGGATCTGGTATGGACGTTGCTCTCTTGGTTGCTGAGGCTCAATACCATGTCAGCGTTAATGATCGCGTCGAACAACTGGAAGCAAATAGCACTTATTCCGCTGATGATGTGGTTGATGCTGAGGTCAAAGGCTGCTCATGCGCACGCACTCGGCTCCAGGCACTGGAAGCAGTGCGCTGCGATAATCCTGCTATTGATCGCCGTTGGCACCTTCATCACGAAGGCACCGGCCGCGGAACTCAAGGCGCACGCGGCGTTGAGCGCAGCGGAGCACGTGCTGCACGACGCCGACGCCGACGGCAGGCAAGTTCGCCCGATTCCACTGCTCGGATGATGTGCTGGGCGCGTCGCAAACGCGAATCATTTGTCAAAACGCGAATTCGATGACAATCTCCTGAAGCTCGATCCACACCTTTAGCCACAAGGATCGAGCGGCCAGCGCTGGCGATTTGCCGCCGGAATCTCCGTCGGGCAGCGATTACCAGCGTTCCGGGTCGCAAAGGAGATGAGCGCGATGGATTTCGGGATTATCTGTGCCGCAAATGTCGGCTGTCGTGCGGAAGTCGCCTTAGCCGAGGATCGCGGCTTCACCCATGCGTGGCTCGCCGATTCCCAGATGGTGTGGGCGGACGTTTTCCAATGCATGGCGCTGTGCGCTAACGACACCAAAACCATCAAGCTCGGTACCAACGTCACCAATCCGAGTTCCCGCATCGCCCCGGTCACGGCGTGCAACTTTGCCACGCTCAATGTCCTCGCGCCCGGGCGGGTGATCATGGGTATCGGCACCGGCAACACTTCAAGGCGCACCCTCGGAATGCCCGCGGCGAAGCTCGCCGAACTCCGCACGCACGTCGAAGTCTGTCGGGGTCTATGGCGCCGCGAAACGGTGCCGTACCAGGAAGGTGACCGGCGCCGGCAGATCCGCTTTCTCGACCCTGACGCCGGTTTCATCAACTTGCGCGACAAGATCCCCGTGTATCTCGCTGGCAGCGGCCCAAAGTCACTCGAACTCGCCGGCGAAATCGGCGACGGCGTCATCCTGTTCGGAGTCGTCGGCGACAGCCTGCTCGATTACACCTTGAGTCATGTTCGTCGCGGCGCTGAGCGCGCGGGCCGCCGCCTTGAAGATATCTATATCGTCGCGACCACCGTCTTCCATCTGACCAAACCGGGCGAGGCTTTTGCCGACGTGCAACGCGCGGTTGGCCCGCTGGTCACCTCCGAGTGCAATATCTTCGCGCTCTCGGTCAAAGACCCGCACGAACTGCCCGCCGACATCCGCGAGGGTCTGATGAAGTTCAAGGACGCCTACCGCACACCGAACACTCCGATTGAAACGCGTCACCTGGATCTCTATTCAGGCTATTGCGCTGACTTTAAGCCGGAGCATGCGCCGCTCGTCACGGACCGCATGATCAAGGAAACGACCCTGACCGGCTCGGCCGAAGAAATTCAGGTGCGGATTCGAAAGATGGCAGCGGCGGGCGTGAACCAGGTCGCTATCATCGGCGAGCGCCGTGTGATCGACGAGTTCGATTCGCACGTTATCCAGCAACTAGGCTGACATTTTCGCTATTTTCCATTTGTCGGCGCGGGATCACGGTACTGGTTCTATTCCGCATAGTGAAAAGTGAAATGCCCTCTCGCGAACGAGCCTAACAACAACTCTTGAAGTTCGCGGCGCCCGACGGTCCGGGATCGGGCTCCCATCCCCACGTCCGCGGACCCCATTCGGGGGCGAAGACCTCGCCTCGCTTCAGCGTCACCGCCGGCATCACGGCCTTGGTCACATGCAAGCTCGCGCCGAGGACATCGTGAACCGCCCATTCGCCCTCCTCCACTCGCAAAACCGAAATATCGGCCTGTCGTCCGACCGCAAGGCTGCCGATCCGATCCTCAGCGCCGATCGCTTTGGCGGGATTGGCGGTGCACATCGTGACCACCTGCTCGAGCGTGAATCCGAGGCCGAGAAAGCGCGTCATCATCTCGGTCATGCTGTGTACCGCGCGGATACGTCCCGGCACCGTGAGATCGGTGCTGATGCAATGCGGCAGCAAGCCCTGGTCGATAATGCGGCGGCCGATGTCGAAGCTGAAGTTCATCTGGCCGTGAGCGGTATCGAACCACACGCCGGTTTTTTCCGCCTCCCACGCTTCCGGCACCAGGCGGCCGTTGCCATCGAGGACGCCACCGGGATTGGCGGTGAAGTAGTGCGTCAGAATGTCGCCTTTCTCCAGCAGTGGCAGCAGCCGTCTGATCACGGTCGGGTCATAGCGCTTTTCGGTGTCGCCGATGTGAACCATCAGCTTGATACCGCTTTCGCGCGCGGCGCGCTTCGCCAGGCGCGGCATCTCCATGCCCAGAATCTCAAGTGCCGGCGAAACCATTCGCGCTTTGATCCCGCGGATGAGGTTTTTATGGCGATTGGCCACGCGCAAGGTCGCATCGAGATCGATACTGCCTTCAGCGATGATGTCGGGGATCGTCGCGAGACCGGTCTGGCAGATATGCAGAAAGGGAATTATCTCAGTATGGCAGTGCGGCAGGATGTGCTGCGTAAAACCCTCGAAGGTCGCGCTGCCGGAACTGCCCGCATCGACGATAGTTGTGACACCCGCGTGCACGCCCGCAATGTCCGGATTGACGCCGAAGCGCGTGAATCCTTCAAACACATGAGCATGCAGATCGATCAATCCGGGCGTGACGATGCGTCCCTTAACGATTATCACCCGACGCGCTTCCTCGCCCGGAATCTCGCTAGCGATACGCGCAATCGCGCCGTTCTCGATCGCTATATCGTGAGCGCCGCTCAAGCCTTGCGAGGGATCGATCAGCGATCCGCCTTTCAGGATAAGATCATACATCGTCTTTTCTCACTGGCTATTCGGACTTCGCCGCAACTCAAATGACTATCGGGTCGCAACCGCAGGATCGCTCAGCCGCGGCAACCGAAACCAAATCTCATTGCAGAACTCCATTTCTTCTGCGTCGAGTTTTAGATCAACCGCCGGCACCGATTCGCGTAATTGAGCGGCCGAGGTCGCCCCGACGATCGCCGAGGTCACATCGGGCTGCGCCAGAACCCACGCAATAGCTACTCGGGTGAGCGATTTGTTGCGCTGAGCGAAGTACTTCTGCAGATGATCTACCGCCTCGAACTGGGCGTCCTGCCAGTAGCGCTTATGGTAGATCGACTTCGTCGGTCCGGTAAGAAAGCCGAACCGCGTCTCGCCCGAAGGTTGCGCACCGGCCTGGTATTTCCCTGTCAGAAATCCTCCGGCCAGCGGGTTGTAGGCAATCACGCCGATACCGTTGTGATGGCATAGCGGCAATAGCTCATTCTCGATTTCGCGGAATAGTATGTTGTAGCGCGGCTGCACACAGTCCATCCGCGCGAGTTCATGCTTGTCGCTTAGCGCCAACGTCGTCGCCAGCAGCCACGCCTTGAAGTTCGAGCATCCTATATAACGAACCTTGCCCTGGTGGACGAGATCATCGAACGCCCGCAGGGTCTCATCGATCGGAGTGTCGGGATCGGGCGCATGAGCCTGGTAAAGATCGATGTAATCGGTTTGCAGGCGGCGCAGGCTGGCCTCGACCGCATCGAAGATATGCCGCCGCGAGAGCCCGCCGTCATTCGGCCTCGGCCCCATCGGCACCCAGCACTTGGTCGCGAGAACGATCTGATGGCGGCGCCCCTTCAACCATTTGCCGACGATAGTCTCGGTGCTCCCGACGGTCTCCAGCGTACCACCCATCGGATAGCCGTCTGCGGTATCGAAGAAATCTATGCCGAGTTCGCTGGCGGCATCCATGATCGCGAAGCTGCTCGCCTCATCGCACTGCTTGCCGAAGGTCATCGTGCCCAGGCAAATCTCCGACACCTTCAGCCCGGTGCGTCCCATTCGTTTGATTTTCATCTTGTATTTTCGTCTCCCGCCGATAAGTGATTGGAGTTACCACTTAGGTCTCGGCATCTAGCTCGACTAGTCACTGACTCCATTGTTGAAAGTAGTCTGAGTTACTACCGTGGACTCACATACACGATCGAAACTCGACTGGAATTGCGCATCCGAGTCCTGTTCGCTCTATCACGAATCACATCGTGGTCATTACCTAGTCCCAAATTCGGCGCAAGGCAATTTGTCGTTTCGATGCATTGGGGGTAGCGTACGAAAAATAGCGCGACGTCGAGGCGAAGGGAGTTTGCGGTATGGCTTCAGGAGCGGATTTCTCCGGCAAGGTTAATGAAACGTGGCTGGCTCAAAAGCGCGAAGAGATTATAGAGCCCGACTTGCCAATAATCGATCCGCATCATCATTTGTGGAGCCACTCCGGCAACGTCTATCTATTCCCGGAGTTGCTCGCGGATCTCTCGAGCGGCCATCGAATCCGCGCGACCGTGTTCGAGGAGTGCGGTTCGATGTACCGCGCCGATGGACCCGAGGAACTGCGTTCGCTCGGCGAAACCGAGTTCGTCACCGGAGTGTCTGCGATGAGTGCGAGTGGCGGCTTCGGCCCGACGCGCGCGTGTGCCGCGATGGTCGGCAACGTTAACTTGCTGCTGGGCGCGCGCGTCGAGCCGATCCTCGAAGCGCATATCGCTGCCAGCGGCGGGCGCTTTCATGCGATTCGGTTTTCGACCGCGTGGGATGCGGATGCGCGCGTGCACAAAACCGTCCCCCGCCCCGCGATGCTCGCGGAGGCGAAGTTCCGCGAGGGCTTCCAGTACCTCGCCCGTTTCAACCTCGCCTTCGACGCCTGGGTTTATCATCCGCAGTTGGGCGAGGTCGGCGCGCTGGCCGCCGCTTTCCCTGATACGCCGATAGTGCTGAATCATTTCGGCAGCCCGATTCTCGGCGGCCCCAATGCCGGTCGCCCCGCCGAGGTCTTTGACGAATGGCGCACCCGCATGTCGGCGCTCGCCGCTCATCCAAACGTGAACGTCAAACTGGGCGCACTGCCGGTGCGGCGTTCCGGACCGCGCCAGCCCGACGCGCCACCGCTGTCCTCGGAAGAGATCGCTTCGACCTGGGCGCCGTTTGTCGAAGTCTGCGTGGAATTGTTTGGCGTCCGCCGCTGTATGTTCGAGAGCAATTTCCCGGTGCAAAAGCGCTGGTGCAGCTACGCCGTCTTCTGGAATGCGTGCAAACGGCTCGCCGCCGGAGCCTCTGCCGCCGAAAAGGCGGCGCTCTTTAGCGAGACCGCCGCGCGCGTCTATCGCGTTCCGGCATAGCTATTGGTTTTGCGTTCGTCCGCAAAACTCATGAACAACTTTTGTACTGGAGCACTTACTAGATGAAAGTTAACTTCGCGATCAGTATCGATCCCGGCGGCCCGCTGCTCGCCCGTGCCGATGTTGACCGCTATGCGGACCTCGTCAGGATGGCTGAAGACTATGGCGCCGTTGCGATCGGCACTTATGATTCGGCTTTTATCGGCGGCGATGCTTTCGTCAGAGCGACGATCATCGCGCGCGCCGCGAGTCGCGCGAAGGTCGGCTTGCGGCCGACCAATCCACTAACGCGCGAACCGCAGGTGATGGCGTCGTTCCTCGCGTCCATCGATAGCCTCACCGATGGACGCGCCTTCATGGACATCGCCAGCGGCGATAGCGCCGTGCTCAACATCGGCTACAAGATCGCCTCGCGTGCGCGAATCGAGGAGTACGTGACTTGCGTTCGCGATCTCCTCGCAACCGGCAACGCGACATATCGTAAGCGTCCGCAACGGGTGCGCTGGCATGCGACTGCGGTGCGCAATCGGATTCCCATTTCGATCTGCGCCGAGGGTCCCAAAATGCTGCACCTCGCAGGCCGCATCGGCGACGGCGTGATCGCCGGGACCGGCCTGCTGCCCGAAGTGATCCACGACACCATCGCCCGGGTCCAGGCCGGCGCGCGCGAAGCCGGTCGCGACCCCGCATCGGTCGATACCTGGTTCACCACCCGCACGTCGTTGCATGAGGATCGCAACCGCGCCATCGAAAACGTTAAAGCGTCAGTCTCCTCGATACTGAATCATTCGATGCGCTACAGCCTCGCGGACAAGTGCGTGCCACCCGACTTGAGCGCGAAGATTCAGACCTACGTCGATGGCTACGTGCTCTATGATCATGTGCTGCAGGCTGGGCGCAATCCACAACGGATGGACGAGCTGGGCCTGACCGATTATGCGATCCGGCGTTTCGCCCTCGCCGGTAATCCGAGCGACTGGATCGCGCGGATCGAGGAGGTCGCGCAAGCGGGAGCTACGCAGTTATGGGTGAGTCCGGGCGGCGGCCGAATCGAGCGGCAGTTGCATTACATGCAGATTCTCGGAAAAGAAATTATGGCGCGTTTCGTCTGATAGCGGTCAGCTACGGACGCCAGGAGAATTTTTCGTGGAACCGAGAAATGCGAGCGTGGCGGTGATCGGCGCCGGCGACTACATCGGCGGCGCGATCGCTAAGAAATTCGCGGCCGAAGGTTTTACCGTATTCGCGGGGCGGCGCAACGGCGACAAGCTGGCGCCCTTGGTAGCCGCGGTCGAGTCCGCTGGCGGTCGAATTTTCGCCCGCTCGCTCGACGCACGTATCGAAGAGCAGGTCACGTCATTTTTGCGCGCCGCCGACCAGCAGGCTCCACTCGAAGTCTGCATCTTCAACGTCGGCGCCAACGTCAATTTCCCTCTGCTCGAAACCACCGATCGCATCTTCCGCAAAGTTTGGGAGATGGCCTGCTATGCCGGCTTTATCGCCGGGCGCGAGGCTGCGCGTTTGATGTTGCCGCACGGACGCGGATCGATCTTCTTCACTGGCGCTACCGCCAGTGTGCGGGCCGGTATCGGTTACGCCGCATTCGCCAGTGCGAAATTCGGGCTGCGCGCAGTCGCTCAAGCTGCCTCGCGCGAGCTTGGCCCGCAGAATATCCACGTCGCTCATCTCATCATCGATGCCGGCGTCGATACCGCCTGGGTTCGCGATCGGATCAAGGAGCGTGAAGGCGAAGCCGCGCTTAATAATCTCGATCCGAGCCGTCTGATGAATCCAGCGTCAGTCGGCGAAACCTATTGGCAACTCTACAATCAACCGCGCGACGCGTGGACCTTCGAGCAGGAGATCCGTCCGTTCGGCGAAAAATGGTGAATCATGTCCAACAAGGTTGAATTTCATTTTGACTTTGGCAGTCCCAATGCGTACCTGAGCCACCTGGTCATTCCAGAAATAGAAAAGCGCACCGGGACCAAATTCAACTATGTACCGGTCCTGCTGGGCGGGGTTTTCAAACTCACGAATAATCGATCGCCGGCGGACAGCCTGCGCGGCATCAAAAACAAGCCGGAATACGAGCGGCTCGAAATGCGCCGCTTCATCGAACGCTACGGCATCACCCGTTTTCAGTCGAATCCATTTTTTCCGGTGAATACCCTGGCGCTGATGCGCGGGGCGATCGCCGCGCGTTCGCTTGGCATCTTCGAGCGTTACGTCGATGAGGTTTATCGCCACATGTGTGCCGAACCCAAAAAGATGGATGACCCCGAGGTGATCCGCGCCGCGTTCGCCGAGTCGCAACTGCCGACCGATCGAATCCTGGAGTTGAGCGCGACCCCGGCAGTCAAAGAAGAGCTGATGGAAAATACCCAGCGCTCGGTTGAACGCGGAACCTTCGGCTCACCAACCCTTTACGTCGGCGACGAAATCTTCTTCGGCAAGGATCGCTTGCGCGAGGTCGAAGAATCGATTCTGAAGTCGCGATATGCGCGAGCCCGTCTTGCGTCGTAGCCGATCAACAGACATAACGGCCTTTAACCAGCTTACGGTGATAGGACCGGAAGTTGGGCGCGTCGATGGAGGTCGAGGACCCTGAAGCTGGCGAATATCCCGCACGGATTGGCGCTGCTGCGCGATCCGCATTTGAATAAATCGACCGCGTTCACCGAGGCCGAGCGCGAGGCGCGCGGTTTGATCGGCCTGCTGCCCGAGGGCATCGACACCGACGAAACTCAAATCCAGCGCGTGCATCTGCAACTCGCGCAAAAACCCAACGATCTCGAAAAGTACATTTACCTCTCGCAACTGCAGGATAAAGACGAAACGCTCTTTTTTCGCGTCTTGATGTCGGACCCGGCGCGCTTCCTGCCCCTGGTCTATACGCCGACGGTCGGTGAGGCGTGCCTCCAGTTCGGCCACATCATTCGGCGCCCCCGCGGCCTTTACGTCTCGATCAGGCGTCGCGGCCGCGTGCGCGAGATTTTGCGGAACTGGCCGCAACGCGATGTACGCTTTATCGTCGTGACCAGCGGACAACGAATCCTGGGGCTGGGCGACCTCGGCGCCAACGGCATGGGGATTCCCATCGGCAAGCTCGCGCTCTACACGGTATGCGCCGGCGTCCCGCCCGAGTTATCGCTGCCGGTGCTGATGGACTGCGGCACCAACAACGAGACCCTGCTAAGCGATCCGCTCTACCTGGGTCTGCGTCAAACCCGCCCGACCATCGCCGAGTTAGATGAATTCGTCGAGGAATTCGTCACCGCCGTCGCCGAGGAGTTCCCCGACTGCTGCATCCAGTTCGAGGATTGGGCCGGCACCGATGCGGTGCGACTGCTCGCGCGTTATCGCGACCGCGTGTGCTGTTTCAACGACGACATCCAGGGCACCGCGGCCGTGGCGCTCGCTGGAATTCTCGGAGCGCTGCGGATAACCGGCGGGAAACTCTCCGATCACAAATTTTTGTTCCTCGGCGCTGGTTCCGCTGCTATTGGAATCGCCAACCTGTTGACCACAACCTTAATCGCCCAGGGAATCTCTGCCGCCGCGGCCTCGGATCGAATCTGGCTCTGCGACATCCACGGCCTGCTCGATTCGTCCCGTAGCGACCTCGAGGAGTTCCAGAAGCCGTTCGCTCATCGTCAAACGCCGACCAAGGATTTTGTCGAGGCGATCGAAACGCTCAAGCCGACCGCGATCATCGGAGTCAGCACCGTCGCCAAGGCCTTCGACCAGCGCGTGATCGAAGCGATAGCGCGGATCAATCAGCGCCCGATCATCTTTCCCTATTCGAATCCGACCTCGCACTCCGAATGCACCGCGGAAGAAGCGTACCGCTGGTCCGAGGGCCGCGCGATCTTCGCGAGCGGCAGTCCATTTCCACCCGTGCGCTTCAACGACCGAACCTATATTTCCGGGCAGGGGAACAACGTTTACATTTTTCCCGCGATCGGTCTCGCCGTCTATGCGACGCGCGCACGGCGCGTCACCGATGAGATGTTCATCGCCGCGGCCGCTGCGGTGGCCGAGCAGGTAACGCCGGAGGAACTCGACGCGGGCCTGATTTACCCGCCGCAGTCATCGATACTCGCGACCGAGCTGCACACTGCCGAGCGGGTCGCCGAGGTGATTTTCGCGCGCGGTCTCGCCCAGGTGCCGGAACCTGCGGATCTTCGCGAATTCATTCGATCGCATACTTACAAAGCCGAATATCGTTCGTTGGTGTGAGGTGCCGCGTTGCCATGAGCCTTTATCGGCGGGCGCGGGCAACGCGATCCGGGGCAGGCGACCAGCCTGATAGCTTTTACTTTCGCCCGTAAATGTCGGATAAGATCGGTTAGAGAACCACATCATCCAAGCGGCGGAAAGAACGCGCACGCTGCGGTCGCGTCTCCCGACCAGGAGAGGAAAAATGTCCTACGATATAATCATTCGTGACGGCACCATCGTCGATGGCTCCGGGCTGCCGCGTTATCGCGCCGACGTCGCGATCGCTGAAGGCCGCATTGCCGCGATTGGCAAAATCGACGGATCGGCCAAAGAGGTCATCGACGCCGAAGGCCATATCGTCGCGCCCGGCTTTATCGACGGCCATACCCACATGGACGCCCAGATTTTCTGGGATGCGCTCGGCACCTGCTCATGCTGGCACGGCGTCACCACGGTGGTGATGGGCAACTGCGGCTTCTCGCTCGCCCCCTGCGCCGAGAAGGACAAGGGCCGAGTCATTCGCAACCTGGAACGCGCCGAAGATATCTCGCCGAAAGCGATGGAAGCCGGCATCAAATGGTCGTGGGACACCTTCCCGCAATATCTCGACACGATCGACCGTCTGCCCAAGGGCATCAACTACACCGCTTATATGGGGCACTCGGCGCTGCGCACCTACGTGATGGGCGACCGCGCGTTTACCGACGAAGCGACTTCCGAGGATCTCGCCGCGATGAAGCGCGAGCTGCGCACTGCGATCAAGGCCGGTGCGGCGGGCTTCAGCACTTCCCGCAATCGCAACCACGAGACGCCCGACGCCCGTCCGGTCGCGAGCCGCCTCGCCAACTGGAATGAGGTCAGCGAGCTGGTCGGCGTGATGGGCGATCTCGGCGCCGGTGTGTTCGAGCTTGCGCAGGAGGATATCGAGCGCGACCCCGATCGCATGCGCGATTTCATGGGCCGCCTGCAGCGCCTCGCGCTCGAAACCCGGGTGCCTACGACCTTCGGCGTAGTATCGATGCGCAAAGCGCCGCATACCTGGCGTCCCTACTTCCAGATGATCGACGAGACCGTCGCCGCCGGCGGCAGGATGCTCGCGCAGGGCACCAGCCGCTGGATCAGCTCGCTGCTCTCCTTCGAGACCGCGATGCCCTTTGACAAGACTCCCGTATGGTCGGACATGCGCAAGCTGCCGCTCGCCGATCAGGAGGCCGCGCTGCGTAATCCCGAATCGCGCCGCGCGCTGCTCGAAGCCGCCCGCGAGTACATGACGAAGCCGGACCGCGCGATCGGCGCCGAGGCGCGCAAGCCCAACTTCGATTACCTGTTCCTGTTCGACAAGCCACTCCCGCCCTATCGCTCAATCGCGGAACTGGCAAAGGAAGCAAACAAGGACCCGCTCGAACTGATCATCGATCTCGCGCTGGAAAAGCACCTGAAGCAATTCTTCATTCAGCCGATCGTCAACGAGGACCAGGACATCGTGCTGGGCATGATGCGCCATCCGCGCTCGGTCGTAACCTTTTCCGACTCCGGCGCGCACGTCTCGCAAATCATGGATTCGTCGATTCAGACGCATCTGCTCGGTCACTGGGTGCGCGAGCGCCAGGCGCTGACGCTCGAGTATGCGATCCGCAAAATCACGTACGAGCTGGCGTCCTTCTGGGGCTTGCAGGGGCGCGGGATGATCCGCGAGGGCAACTTCGCCGACTTCGCGATCTTCGATCCCGAAACGATCTCACCCACGATGCCGACGCTCGAGTACGACCTGCCCGCCGGTGAGCGCCGCCTCAAGCAGAAGTCGGTCGGCATCAAGGCGACCATCGTCAACGGCCAGGTCCTGATGCGCAACAACGAGCATTCCGGCGCACTGCCCGGTAAGTTGATTCGCGGACCGTTGGCCGCCAGCGCCTAGTAGCTACCCTTGCATGCCATCGCGGGCGGAAGGACTAAGTTCTTCCGCCCGTGATCTCCGCGCATCAGCCGCGATATCTCACCGCCCGCCGATAAGCTTAGGGCTGGCCGATAGCGAGTGCGCGACGCACTTACGCGCTTCAACCACTTCGTTCACACTGACTGAACACCAACGCACATCCCTCGAACACGTGGATCATCGCTGGTCCGGCGCTTCGGCTTGATTCACTCCCCGAACTTGAAACGCGACCTGATCAAGAACCCGATTCTCCGCGCCGACGAGCGCCAGCCGATGCATACCCGGTACCGGCTGCCACAGACACGCTGACGACACCGCGCATCGTTCGCGACCGTCGAGGATCCATCGCGCCCCGTTCGCTCCACGTCCGGCCTCGAAGTTCACCCGCTGCAGGTCCGTCGGAATATCCGGATCGATCGCGATAATCGAGCCCTCGGCCGGCGACTCGATGCGCGCGTCGTTTTTGTCCAATTCGGCCAGGCCTTGCGCCGGTTCGGTCCCTTGCGCGAACCATTCATCGCGCGCCGCCTCCACCGAATCCGGAAACGAGACGCGCTGCGTCAGCACTCCCAATGGCGCTCGCGGCGCGCCGCTGCCGTAGCGCGTATGCAGGTAGTTCATGACGTCGAGCCACACCGGCGCCGCCCCCGTAATACCCGTAACGTCGCGCATCGGCGCGCCCGTCACGTTGCCAACCCACACCCCGACCGTGAAGCGATCCGTGTAGCCGACGCACCAGTTGTCGCGCATGTCCTCGCTGGTCCCCGTCTTCACCGCGCTCCAAAAACGCGTGGCGAGGCTGTTCTCGAGACCGAAGGTTTCACTGCGGCTCGCCCGATCGGCCAGCACATCGGAAACGATATAGGCCGTCTCCGGCGAGTAGATCCTACGCGACGCGAGCCCTCCCGCGGATACGCGCGAGATTCGCAGCGGCGACCATACTCCGTCATTAGCCAACGCGCGGTATGCGCCCACGAGGTCCCACAACGTGACGTCCGCCGAGCCTAACGCGATCGCCGCGCCGTAAAAGTCGCCGTCCTCGATCACACTTGATAGTCCGAGCTCGCGCAGATGCGCCGCGAACGCCTCGACTCCCACCAGTTCCGCCGTGCGCACCGCGGGCACGTTGAGCGATGAGGCCAATGCCGTGCGCATTGAGACCAGCCCGCGAAATTGCCGATCGTAATCGAGCGGGCGATAGAGCCCGCGCTCCTCCGGCAATTCGAGCGGTGTGTCCTCGACCAGCGACGCCGCCGTCAGCAAATGACGCTCCAATGCGAGCGCATAGAGAAACGGCTTCAACGCCGATCCCGGCTGCCGCGCGGCGTGGAT
>Ga0206836_10002_pt1 | contig 100127 bp, 104 predicted proteins | sample Alteio_BWOrgCont_28_FD_152871 | JGI IMG/M metagenome (GOLD analysis project Ga0206836, IMG submission 152871) | Enriched cells from forest soil in Barre Woods Harvard Forest LTER site, Petersham, Massachusetts, United States -... | ecosystem: Environmental > Terrestrial > Soil > Temperate forest...
CCCACGCGGATAGTGGACTCCTCAAATGCCACCTACGATTTGCCGGCTGGGCCTGCCTGCTGACATTGACTACCGCCGCCAAGTCCTCCGAATGCAGCCGTGATGGTGTTTTGCCTTTGTTCTTCCCTTTCAAGGGAGAGGAGGTCCGAACATCATATAATAAGGAGTGCCTGAACTGGTCCCCCGAGGATTGACCCTCACAATTATGGACCGCGCCGGCATAGGATTGCCGCTGGTGCTTAATTGCGATGGAGTGAACTCGACCAATCCGGGGCCAGCATTAGGAGCTTGCGATCGATTACCAATCCATAGATCGCCCTCATTGTCGAATGCAAGTGAGAGCGGATCGTCGAAACTGTGAGTCACCGGTTTGCCGAAAGAAACGGCATCGATTGTGATCGCGGGTGCTACGGCAACCGTGCCCTGACCGTTTAAATCCTCCGCGGCGAACATTTCCAGCTCGCCACTGTTGAACGAACCACCATAACTGGAAGTCGCCCACAAGTTGTTGCTGGAATCAAACGCAATCGCGGACGGGAAAAATGATGTAGCAGTAAAAGCTTCCGAATTTACGGTCTGATTCGGATCGGTTTGGATACCCGCCGCAAGCTGCGCTGCCGTGTACTCGGCGAATCCAGAATCTACCAGCCACAAATTACCTACGTGATCCAGTGCCATCCCTACCGGGCCAAATCCATAGCCTACGGCTGGCGTCTCAATCGTCGCTATAGGAAGCGGACTTCCACTAGCTTGTAAATCATTCTTGGCATATTCGAGCAGCGCCTGCCCGTGGCGGGGAGTGTCGGTGGATTGAACCCACAGATTGCCCGACCCGTCGAACTGGAACCCTCGCGGGCAGCCAAGATACTCCGTATTGGCGTTTGATGACGGTACATCTTGAATAATGACGCTGGGCTTTGCTGATCCGAATGCAACCAGATGCCGCAAACCTGCAGGAGTCAGCTCAATCAAGGCGCCGATGTCGTATCCAAAATCACACGAGCCGATCCAAAGATCATGGCTGCTATCGAAAGTTATCGCGCCAGCTTCGTACGTATTCTTGATGAGGTAAAGTCCGACTCTACCGTTCTCTTTCAGCCGAGCAGGCTGAAAGACCGAAATATCTTGCTCATTCATCACCCACAGGGCTTGTGGCGGTATCTTCGGCTTCCTAACTGCCTGTGCCGGCCCCTGCGCATATAATCTGTGTACAGAGGTGAGTGACAATACCAACGCCGCAATCAGAGCAAAGGATGAGGGTTTCGATTGCATTGAGACAGCCTGCTAGCCAAATTGGGCCAAGGTTATGGGAATTGGTCGTCAGATAAAAGTGTGCCCTATTGGGCAGTGTCGTAGGGGCGAGAGGCTCTCGGAGGGAGTGTTACGACTTGAAACGGTGACCCGTGAGAAACCGGGTGGCTCAACCCGCTTCCCGGCGAGGTCTGCTACCGGTGCGACCGGGAGAAAGGAGACGCGGACGGGTGCGGCTGAAATAGACGGACTGATAAAATGGTTCAGCAGGCATCTAAACCATAGCTGAAATGTGAAAGAACGAGACTTTCGATTTGCCCTCGTTATCAACCCTATCGTTCAGAATCACAGCCTTCGGCAACCGCCTCAGTCATTCGCAGGGGGCGTTCGGAGAGATGAAGCGCCGCGCTGAGAAGCGGAACAAAAGGCCATGAACTCCCGACACGCCGCCGTCCTCCCACTTATTGGTTGGTTTCTTATGGCGCCCCTGAAGGGGAGGACGGCCTTCAACTGAATGCACCCATCTTTAAACGGAGAATACTCCAAACTTTCAATTCAGAAGCTGATTGTCGAAAGCGTGAGATACCCTTCACAGGACTGCAAGGGTGGTGAGATCACCTCTGACGACTTCGATACGTGGAACAGTCGATGCGTTTGCAAGCGACGATCCACGGCTAAAACTAAAATAAGCTCGCGGTTATCGTAAACCTTGATTCCTGTGGCTCGGCCACCCCATGGCCTAGCAGGCCGGCCGCGTCACCAGCACGTTCAGGAGCGACCGCGGGCGAGCAGTGGTGACACTCGCTGACGGTAGCCGGATCGACGCCGACCGCCTGGTGTTGGCGTTGGTAAATTTCCGCCGTCAGATCCAGAAGTCGAAGATCAGGAACTCTATTCAAGTCGGTACTACCGGCGCGAGATCGAGCAGTCGGCTTTATAGCAGACGAGTTTCCCGCCGCCGGCAATTGCCGACCACAGATTCCCGTCGGCATCGACCGTCGCGCCGTCGGGCACTCCGCCGAGACCCTTGGCCGAGGCGAACTCGCGCTTGTTCGAAACCGTGCCGGCCCCGAGGTCAAGTCGTAGGCGAAAATCGTCCGGCTGACACTGTCGGCGCAGTAAAAAGTGCGATCGTCGGGACTGAAGCACGGGCCCTTGGTGCATCCAATTTCCGGTTCGAGAACGCTGCACTTCAATGACCCGTCAAGGCTGAAAACTGGCCGATTGGCTTCGCGAAAGACACGTCACGCGTGCCGGCAATGAACCTTCCACGGGCGTCTGTTTTCGCGTCATTGAAGTGAGTTCCCGGCTTCGCCACAAGCCCGTCGGGAATCGGCATCGCGGCTCCTGAAGTGAAGTCGAAGGTATAAAAGCCATCGCTCAGCGCGCAAATAGCTCCGGCGTTCAGACGGATGGCGAATGAGCCGATCGCTTTGGGGGTCTTCCATTCATTGATTGCGTTGGCTCGCGGTTCGAGCCGATAGATAGCAGGTGTTGCGCAATCGATCCAATAAAAAGCCTGCTCGGCGACGTCCCATACGGGGCCTTCAACCAACTTGTTCTTCACGGGCGCGATACATTCAATCGAAATCGCCATTATGCGGGACCTGCTCTGCGACTGTCTGGATTTCCCAACTAACCGGTTTAGTTGTCAAGACTCACGGAAATCGGTCAGCCCGCTCCTCGCGCACACCCTCCACGTTATCGATCAGAGAAATATTTTTTTAGATCGTGCCAAGAGGCTAGTTCACGATTGGCTTGGGGCGGATCGGCTTCGTTCCCGTCGCCTTGTGGATTAATTCGGAGGCCTCGTGAACGGGATGAAACCGATGATGATGATAGTGATGATGGTAATGATGGTGAGAGCTGTCTGCGCCGGAGGCAGTCGTTTGTTGGCTATTATGATCAACGGACGCCGGAGTAGGTTCGGTGGCCTTTGCTATTGATGCCAAAGCAAAATAGATGACCAGAATGATCGCGACTCGTAGCTTTTTTAAATTCTCCAATATTCTCTTTCCAGTTTCGCATTTTCGGGACAAGCTCCAGCTTCAGGGATCTGGAAAGTCGCTACGCCACCCGCTCGAGCACTATAGTAACCGTGCTTACTTGAAAGCGGATATCACTTGACAGGCGGAGTGCAGCGTACAACGGTTGCTCTGCCAGTGAAAGAAATTCACGAGGTCGCGGTTGCCTGGGTTTATGGACGCTACCACCGCTCGGATCGCCCGAGAGTCGGCCTTTACTTCGCGATCTTTGCCACGGTTCCCTTCAATGCGACTCCTGCGACGACCGCTCCCGCATGACACTCGTACTCGCCCTTGTCGGGAATTTCGTTTTTGTCATAGTAGCTCTGCAGGTTCACGACCGCGTTGCCGCCCTCGGATGTCGCACGGTCGCGGAACTGGATGAGTGCGGAAAGCATCGCCCACTGGCACGCTGCCTCGTCTGACTTGCCAAACGAATTGGTCTTTTTGTTCGTCACGAACTCGCCCATCGTTTGAGCCGCCTGAGGTTGCGGCTGATTAGAAAAGTAAAAGGCCACCGAGCTGCCTACTTTCTCTTGGAAATCGGGCCTGCTCAGCACGTCCTGAATTTTCAGCAAGAGCCTGGTGTTGCGCGCATCCGCGATTGAAAACGATGCGATTATCAGCAAAATTGCGAACATCATGGGCTTGAGCATTTGATTCCCCAGGTTATGAGTGATGCATATCGCGGACAAATACGGCTCGCAAATGCGCGTTGAGTTCTACCAGATTGCCGGGTCGGGCAAAATCACCGATAAATCTACCATGGGCGGCGTTGATCAAAGCGTCGATCTTTGCAATGTGCTTTGCTTGGATGGCGGGCCCACCGGATGTACCGCAGCGGCTCTAAGCGCCGATGAGGGCACGTACGTGGTAATGCTGAAAAAAGCTACCCATCGGCGCTTTCAGATTGGCGAATCACTGCTCCCGTCCAATCGTGCTGGTGCACTTTTTGGTCGCTCGGGGATCTCCTTCTCTGGGCTCCTCAGGGATATTCGTAGGCCCAAATGGATAACCACAATTCAAATAAGATCCTTGCCTGTCCCCGACGTCTATCGTGTTATCCATCTCACTGGTGTAAGCCCCAGTTTGATAATCTCGATTGCGCTGGGACTCTTTGCGGCGCTGTTCAGCTTTATCTTTCTTCCCTGCTTGTCGACTATTAGGCGCTGCGCGGTCATTCGCCGCCTGAAGTTTGAGCCAGGCTTTCGCCATCGGAGCCCTCGAAATCAATGAGACGACAAACGGTGCGGGTTTAGATCTATAACGCGGGCAGCGCGAGGCACTGCCACATCGATGCATGCGCGTGCGGGCTGTACGAATATGCTGCCTCTTCAGCGCGATCCCCATTTAGTGCAACACCCATTTTATTCTGAACAAAGAAGTTGAGGGCGAAATCTCCGACATGAATCGGAGAGAATTGTCCTCCGCGAATCATATAGTTCTCGCAATCCTGCACACTCAGGAAATGTTGTCCGTTGGCTCTAAGTAAATCCTGATACAGGCGTTCCACGCTACCTGTCGCTTCAAGAATCACAAAGTCAGCCGGCACGAGGTGTCTGACTCGGAGGTCGCCGTACCACAGCTGGCGCTTAGCCCGAATGGTTGTAAGGGAAAGAAATCCCGGATCGCAAGGCGGGAGAGCCGCGCTGAGGAGGGTGGAACCTGCGGCACTGGACGTGTTCGTCGGCTCCGCCGGGACGGCTTTTACCGTGGCTAATGACTCGCCTTGGCGACGTCGATCCTGACAAACCGTCTCGCCTCGTCCACGAGGCGGCGGCGCGTATTCGGTTGACACTATCGTCTACGCCACTGGATTCAAGGCTAATGACTTCCTATGGCCGATGGAGATCCGCGGGCGGGACGGCAAACGCATTGAGGAACTTTGGGGAAAAAACGGCGCGCGAGCCTACCTTAGAACGATGCTGCCAGGGTTCCCGAACTTCTTCATGATCTATGGGCCGAACACCAATAACTTCGGTGGCCTTCAAATAGTCGATTTCGAAGAGATGGTGACGAGATTCGCACTGCAATGCATCGGTGGCTTGGTCACGCAGAAAAAACGCACAATCGACGTTTCGCTCGACGCCTATTCGCGGTATAACGATGAGGTCGATCGGGCCGAAGCTCTGATGATCTACAAAGATCCGCGCGCCAATAATTACTACAAGAACGATAACGGGCGGTCAGCGGCTAACAACCCTATCGATATAAGGAAGATCTGGACTTGGCTGCGCAACCCGCTCGATGGCCATGTGAGCGGGGAACAATCTGGTGATCAAGAAGCGATAGCCAGCCCTATTGTCAGGCCGTACTTTCGGGAAGATCTTGTCGTGGAGTGAGAATCATCCAGCGGGTATGGTTCCGTACTCATCGGGTAGATGATCTAATGTTTTAAATTTACTTGGGTACTTACAGGGAGTATGCGATGAGGCTTGGGTATTTTGATTTCAATCCTGACTATTCGATTCGGCCAGACGCTCTCGCGCGCGCCTGCGAAGAACGAGGTTATGACTCCTTGTGGCTTGGGGAACATATCAATATCCCAGTCAGTCGCCGCACGCCCTACCCGTTGGGTGGTGAGCTCCCCAAATACTACTCACACATGCGCGATCCGTTTATTTCCTTGATGGCCGCGGGCGCTGCGACGAAAAGTCTCAAGCTTGCCACCGGCATCTGTTTGATGGTTGAGCGCGATCCGATCACTACGGCGAAAGAGGTTGCGACGCTCGACAGTCTGACAAACGGGCGCGTCATATTTGGCATCGGCGGAGGGTGGAATGCCGAAGAGATGGAAAACCACGGCACGCGTTTCGACCGGCGGTGGAAAGTGCTGCGCGAGCGAGTCCTCGCGATGAAAACCATTTGGACCGAGGACGAACCTTCGTTTCATGGAGAGTTTGTCAATTTCGATCGCCTCTGGTCCTATCCCAAACCAGTCCAGAAACCCCATCCGCCGATCATCATGGGCAGTGTCAAGGCGCAAGGCCTGCAGCGGATTGTCGACTACTGCGATGGCTGGTGCCCGGCCGATATGGCGATCGAGGATTTTCGGGCGGTTATGGCTGAACTCCAGGAGCGCTGCAAAAAGGCTGGACGTGATCCGCGTTCGATATCGATCTCAATTTTTGCTGCGGGTGATCCGGGGGAATCAAAGCTGCACCTCTATCGCGAATTGGGCGTTGAGCGAGTGGTGCTTGGTGTCGGCCGTGCGGACGTCGACGTAAAGGAAAAAGTGCTGCCATTTCTGGATCGCTACGCGAAGCTCATCCCGAAACTGATCTGATCGCCTATATCCCCGCTGGCCCCCGGGCGGCTCCGTTCTTGGTTTTGGTGGACCGTGACTAGCTCGACAATGCACGCGCGGCTGAACGTGAAGCTCATGAGGAAAAACGGATCAATGAAGGTAAGGTAAGGCACTTTCGGCAGGCTCGAAGAGATTCGGTAAGAACGGCAGTCAGAGTGATCGAAATCTGGGTGTAGTAGTCGCTGGTCTTAATCTAGAACGCCGAGTAAGCAATTGCGACCACTCGCAAGTAGCGGTCAAAACGCTTCAGATATAATATCGATATCGACACTGAACGACCACGTCGACTTCAAGCTCGGATATATCCGTGCCGGTTTTGGCGATGGGATGACGCTGCGACGCTCCCTGTACACCAAATCTTCCACTGCGCCAGCTCTACGAAGGGTTCTTTTTCGGTAACCACGCTGTGTCACTGAGCCAGAAAAGTGCAATTGGCATCGGCGGCTCCGGCCGGATTCTCGTCGGAATAGAAGAAGTCGGTGGATTGTACGAGACAATCGGCGCCGACCGCAGCCTCGCCTTGGAAAATTGTGAAACAACGCGACGGCTCTCCCGCGCCCCCGTCACCAGGTCCATTCGAGTCGGCTCCACGACGCCCGTCGCCGCCGCCTGCGACCACGCCGCCCTACGTCACCTCCATTGGTTTGCCGTTGTTTATTATGCGATCGTTTACGATCAACTCTATCTGCCGCGCGAACAAAACAAATCGACCTCACTACCGCATAGCCATTTCGAAACTTAAAGTCAGTTACAATCGAGACCAAACCACCTTCGGGATGAGCTTGTCCAGAGACAACACCGACACCCGTGGTTCGAGCTTGGCGTTCTCTCGGTAAAGGCCGCTTCGTAGATCGCCACGAGGCTGCAGGCTGGAAGCAGGCCGCCTCTCAATGCGAGGAGATCCGCGCAGCACAGATCGTCGCAGGGGCTCGCGAGAAGGACAGTACAGACCTTACGGGACTGGCTCACCTGCGAGAGCGGAACCTCCTCCGACGCAAGATTGAGGGCTTCGCCGATCGGGTTCAAGACGCGTTCGTTTAGCATCCCGTGTTCGCGCAGTTCCGGTGGCGCACGTTAGCGTTGACGCTTCCGACGATTACCTCATTTCGGAGTACTACTTCTGCGGCAACCTCCGCGCTAGCAGGACCGGCGATCGACCCTCCACTCCTCACGCCGGTTAGAAACACAATGGCCCCGTTTGCCCGTTCGCAAAAGCGTTCATCACAGAACTGATGGCGATCCATAGGCGACGTTTTCCATATCTACGACTCTCGGCCTTTGGGCTTAGATTGAAGACCCGACCGAGAATTAGAAGATCCTTGCCCATCTCATTCGATAGTATCGTCGATGAACTGGAAGGAAGAGTCATCGCCCTTCTATTATATCCGACGAGCGCCTCACTATCCCAAGGAACTAACCCGCATTCCCCTTGAATATTGCCGTCGAATTTCAGTTGATGAGTCACGCAACGCCCGTGCCGCTCATTCGAGAAGTCCGGCCCCAGCCGCAGAATGTATGACGTAGGATGGGACCGTGCCATATGCGGATGGCTTAGACAAGGCGGAAATGACAGTGGTGAATGATCTAGCCGACATTAAGACTGCGCTTTTGGCAGTTCGCGATACTGTTACATACGCGGCGGAGGCAGGGGAATTTCCATCGAATGGTTCGGAATAATGGATATCTATTAGTACTGCTGCGGATGCTACCAATCCCGATCGCCGCCGATCTCGATAGAGTCCTTAAGCCGAGCCCGCGGCAGCTATATGACGTGCTTTTAGGTGCATCAGGTGGGATAAATTTCCGTAGGCCCACGAAGTACGCCTTCAATGCGTGGACGCACAGAGAAACGCGCCCACCAAAACTGGAGGCCCGTTGTATCAGGCAGTCTTTTACGGATGCCTGCGATCAAGACGTCGCAGCACTTTTCAACTTCGATAAGGCGCGGACCTTAACTCGCACACTGGCGGGTTTGGCGGCTCCCTTCATCATTTCTCCGGTGGCCGGGTTCCGAATGAGCGTGCCGGCCTTGCGCGCTGGAACCTTGCGCAAGCTTATCTTCAAAAGGCCAGGCAAGGTAAATTCGCCAACACCTCGCGGATGTACTGAACCTAACATCACGGATTCCAGCGTGTTGAAAACACCGACCGCTGTCTTGCGGGGGATGTCATTTTGCTCGGCGATCAGATTTATTAATGCCGATTTGGACAGTGTCTGCTTGATCGCAGGAACCGAGGTTACGGGTTTGCCGGGCTTCTTTCTCGCCATATTCCTCCAAGGGTTGAACAACACTCGAATAACGAAAGTAGTTTTTCAATCGACGCCGATGCTAATCGCTCTGCACGGCCCTTTGCAACATTTGGAAACCGCGCAGAGGGACAGGTGCCGCATTCGAAGTCTCTCAAATCGCCCCGCTGCAGGGCACAGGAACGCGAACGCTCACGTTTGAAATTATTAATAATACGACACGATCTCTCGACTTACTTCCTCAATTTTTCCGCGAGCGGCGGCGTTGGGTACACGAATATTGCCTCGAGTTACGCCACCCCCATTCCTTGATGTACTCAATTAGGCGCTCACGCGGCGCCGTCATTCTGAAGGCGGCAATCATCTCCTTGTCGTCGCTCTCCTCTTAACTTATTTCACGATGAGACCCTCGAAATCCCCCTGTTCCCGCCATTGGGCGAGCAGGTCGAAAAAAGCCAGCGCGCCTTTGGGATACACGGCTTGCAGGAAACCGCCCTCGCTTGTCCCTTCGCCGTTGTAGTACCCCGGCGTGCAGACGCTCTGATAGTTTGTCATCGGGTTAGGGCTGTTCACGATCCGCACCCACTCTGCCTCGGCCTCCGGCGTTGGCTCGATTGATTTCGCTTTGCGCCGATCGACCAGTGCGATCAGCTGGGCGACGTGATTCGCCTGTTTGTTGAGCATGTAAGTGAAATTCGCCGTCAAGCCGGTCTGGGTCAGCCCCATATGAAAGCAATTTGGAAATCCGTGACTGAGGAAGCCATGAAAGGTCCGCATCCCGTCCGCCCAATAGTCGGCTAGCGACAGGTCATCACGACCATACATCGCGAATTCAGCCCGCCGCGTGTACGCGGTCCCCACCTCGAATCCGGTAGCGAAGATCAGGCAGTCCACTTCATACCCGACACCGTCCACCACGACACCGGTTTCTGTGATGCGCTCGATACCCTTGCCCGCTGTGTCCACCAGCTTGACGTTGGGCCGATTGAAGGTCGGCAGATATTCATCATTGAATGTCGGCCGCTTACACCATTGTCCGAACCACGGCTGAAGCGCGTCCGCCGTTTCCCGATCGCTCACCGTATTGGCCACGCGAGCACGAATGTCGTTCATCTTCTGAAAGTCCGCGATTTCCGCCAAAGCCGCCCGATCCTCGTCGGAGAGCTTCGAGTCTCCGCGGTTCGAGATCAACTCTCCCAGCTTCTTGAGCGGGCTGGTCCATTTGTCACGGACCTCGTCGCGCTCAAGCTCGATTCCGTCGAGGAGGGCGGTGAAGTTGCGGTTGCGATACTCCTGCCACCCTGGCTTCAGTTTTTTCGCCCATGCGGGGTCGGTTGGCGTATTGTTCCGCTCGTCCACTGAGGATGGCGTCCGCTGCAGGACGTAGAGCTGCTGTGCGTGTTTGCCCAGATGGGGAATGCACTGGATCGCAGTGGCTCCTGTCCCGATGATCCCCACCCGCTTGTCGTTTAGTTTGTGCAATCCTCCGGTGGTATCACCGCCGGTATAATCGTAATCCCATCGACTCGTGTGAAAGGTATGTCCTTTGAACTTCTCGATCCCCGGAATCCCAGGCAATTTGGGCTTATTCAGCGGACCGCTCGACATGATCACGAAGCGCGTCTTGAATACATCGCCACGATCCGTGGTAACCGTCCAGCGTTTTGACTCATCTACCCAACGTGCTTCTTTGATCCCGGTCTGGAAGCAGGCCTTGTCGTAAAGATGGAAGTGCCTGCCGATCCGCTGGGCGTGGGCAAAGATCTCCGGCGCAAAAGAATACCTTTCCTTGGGAATGTAGCCGGTCTCTTCGAGGAGTGGCAGATAAAGGTAGCCTTCGACATCGCACTGTGCGCCGGGGTACCGGTTCCAGTACCAGGTGCCGCCAAAATCACCCGCTTTCTCGATAATGCGGAAGTTGTCGATGCCGGCCTCTTGCAGCCGGACTGCCGCGAGCATCCCACCGAAGCCCCCGCCGATAATCACCACATCGAGGTCCTCGTGCAGCGCTGCGCGAGTGAAACCCGGTGCTACATACGGGTCCGCATTGAAATGCTCGAACTGTCCGCTAATTTCCCGATACTGGCTGTTGCCGTCGGCGCGCAACCGCTTGGCGCGTTCGGCAGCATATCTGTCCCGCAATAATCCGGGATCGAAGCCTAGTTCCTCGGTGGTTGGGATGCGGTTCGCTGTGGGTTCATTGACTGCTTCGCTCATGACGCCAGTCCTCCTCCGCCGACCAAAAACACGGCCCCGCGAAAGCGTATCATTTTTTCGCGCGCCCGTGTTAGGGTCTGTATAGAGCTGCGAAGATCGACAACGAATTCGCGTTCGGAAAATTAGGGCGCGAAGCATGCCTTGCGGGACGCAGTCGTCATCCAACCGCTGTTCCTGAGAAAAGCTAACGGGGACCGGTGAGTGGAGCACGCTGCCAAATGGTCGATGCCGGATCATCGGACGCCAGCATGCGCCGCATGATTTTGCATTGGACGTGAACGATTTCATTTTTGTATAACAGAGTCGATCGAAGCCTGTCGGTCTCGTGATCGCGTGGCGGCTTGGCCGCACGCTAAATCGATAGTTAAACGCGGGGGCGGAAATCACATGGCAAATTCGAGTCAAACCAATGGCGCGACGACGGCCGCTGCTCCCGTGAAGCAATACGACGCAATCGTAATCGGCGCAGGGGTGAGCGGCCTCTATCAACTTCACTGCCTAAAACAGCTCGGCCTCAATGTCCGTCTCTTTGAAGATGGGGATGGCGTCGGCGGTACTTGGTACTGGAATCGATACCCGGGTTGCCGTTTCGACTCTGAGAGCGAGACCTATGGCTACTCATTTTCGAAGGAACTGCTGCAGGAATGGGATTGGAAGGAACATTTCTCCGCGCAGCCTGATACCGAACGCTATCTCAACTTCGTCGCAGACAAGTTTAATTTGCGCGGCGATATCCAGCTCAGTTCCCGCGTCACTTCTGCGGTCTTTGACGAGAAGACCAGCACCTGGGAAGTTACCGTAAACGGCGAAGAGAAGGCGCGAGCGCAGTTCCTGATTGCCGCCGTCGGTATCCTGTCGGCGCGCTTCACGCCGGATTTTGCAGGGATAGACAGCTTCAAGGGCCTTTCACTGCACACTGGAACCTGGCCCAAGGATCCCGTCGATCTCAAAGGGAAGCGGGTTGCCGTAATCGGCACGGGACCGACCGCGGTTCAGTTGATCACGGAAATCGCGAAAGAAGTCGGGCACCTGACCGTCTTCCAGCGGACGCCGAATTATTGCGCACCGCTTCGCAATGGTCTGGTGTCGCCAGAAACACAGAGCAAATGGAAGGAAAGCTACAACGATATTCACTCTCAGATTCATGCCAGTTCGTTCGGTTTTCGGCACGAATTTGATTCGCGCTCGGCTTTCGAAGTAAACCGCGAGGAACGACTGGCGCGATACGAGGAGTTATGGCAGAAGCCCGGTTTCTCGAAATGGCTGTCCAATTTCCATGATATTGGGACCGACCCCAAGGCGAACGAAGATTTTGCCGAATTCGTCCGCGACAAAATTCGCGCTCGTGTGAAAGACCCCGTGGTCGCCGAGAAGCTGGTTCCCAAAGATCATCCATTCGGCGCCAAGCGCATCCCGTTAGAGAGCGGTTACTACGAAGTTTACAACCGGCCGAACGTGGAATTGGTAAGTGTTCGCGAGACCCCGATTAAGCGCATTACACCGAAGGGAATCAAGACCAGCGAAAAGGAATACGAGTTCGACGTCATCATCTATGCGACCGGTTTCGACGCGATTACCGGGCCGCTAACCCGAATCGATATTCGCGGCGAGAAGGGCAAGACCATTAAAGATGCTTGGGCCAACGGCCCCCGTACCAATCTGGGTATTCAGGTTGCGGGCTTTCCGAACCTGTTCATCGGGGCGAGCAGTGCGTTCTGCAACTATCCGGTGTGCGCCGAGATGATAGTTGAATGGATTCGGGATTGCATCGCCTACCTGCGCAGCAAGGGTTACAAGCAGATAGCACCGACGCCGGAAGCGGAAGAGGCCTGGATAGACCATGCCGCAGAGCTGGCCAGCCATACGCTCCTGACCTCGACCAAATCGTGGTTCATGGGGACCAACATCCCGGGAAAAAAACCTGTGCTGTTACTGTATGCGAACTCGGCACCGAACTATCGCAGGGAGTGCGCGGACGTGGCGGCGAGCGGCTACAAGGGCTTCGAGTTGCAATAAGGAATCGCGAACCGGATCCGTCCTAACGTTTGGGTATCGCCCTGAACAAATTATCCATCTACTCCTGTCAGTCGTCGGGCGGCCCAATAACCGGCCCTTCTAGTCCAAAAATACTTTAGGACAGTCAAGCAGCACGGTCCAAAAGGCTGCACTCGTGGTGAAGTCCGTTCAAAACGGGGTCGTGTGCCACCACGCGGCAGGGCCGATCGAAGCGATGCCGCTGGCGGGCGCTGCATCGGCACGGGGCAATGCCGGTGCACAACGGGAAGGCCCGATGATCTCGAGGTCGAGGTGCGCGAGCGACGCATCGAATCCGGGGGAGAAGATTGCGTCGGGGTCGTGGAGGATGAACCGGTAGGTATCGTCCGATAATATAGCTGCGCGCAGTTGCTGGAGCGTACAGGCGGCAGTTGGATGCGCCGTCACATTAGCTGAATAGGCCGGCGCGAAGCATGTTCCACAACCACAAACACATAAAGGAACTGAAAAGTGACGGTCGCGACGACGCAAAATTCACAGGCGATGATTGCGGCAGCGTGATTCTTGAGAAAGGTTGACCAGCGCTGATCGCGGCGGGGGTTTACCATTTGGCGCGGTGGTCACACACTTCCGAACCGAGCGCGGCGACATGCGCAAGCCAAGTTTCAGCAACAACTCGCTAGCAATGCACTCCTCGCCCCACGAGGGGACTCGGCGCGGCTGTCATCGACGGATCGCGATCTTGAGCCGTACGTCCCAAAGCTCGCGATCGAGAATTGCCTGATACTTCCAAGATGGCCTTTCTGTCTATGATCGAGTTCGCCTACATAACCGGATTTCTAAGTGGTTCGTGGACAACGCCTCCCGAAAAGCATCTCCCGCCGGTATTGATCCCACGGCGTCACATCCGAGAAGAAGAAATCTTTCGGAGTCCGAATCGATCGAAGGATATGAATCGACCATTAATTCTAGATCCAGCGACAACCCGTTAGAAAGATCGTTTCATCGACATGCGGTGGCCCAGGACCGCAGCGCCGAAGGACTCAGATGTTTTGTCCGTCCGCTGGTGCTTTGGGGGGATGCACCCCGGCGGTCATGCGCTCTGCGGTTCGCATAGCCTGTCGCAAGCCGCATGGGGAACGGCACGCGATGGTGCGGGCGGGCATTGGTCCTCTACGGCCCTGGGCAACTTCACACCCTTGTCGCGACCTGAATCGAGTTCCCTAGACTGGTCATTCCCTTCTCGAGGCTGACCGCATTCAATCATCGATTCGGGCCGGGAAGCGCGGTACTGGCGAGCACTACCACACGCCAGTACGCGCTGGTTTGACACATTTACAGGAGGTCGAAGTTGTATTGGAACTGAGCGGTCAACAGATTCTGACCTTTGAGCAGGCCCCCGGCTTGTATGGAGCTGATGTCGCCGCTGAGCACTTCGATTGCCTGCAGCTTCAGAAAGTACCTTTTAGTCCACGGTGGATTTAGGACAACTGACGGGAAGAGTAGAAACGATCGTCCCTTGGGATTGAAAACCATCGTCCAGGCGGGCTCGATGTCGTTCCACAACCACGACGTGCCGATGTTGAACAGCGCGCTGACGTTGTTCTTCATACTACCTTCCGGCTCTCCACCGCCACCCGTCCAAGGAGCACTCTGCTCAGTCATCGATCCATTGCTGTCCATTGCAATATGATCCATGACTTCGATATTGGCCGAGAGGTTGCCGGTGTCCGTCAGCCACGGTGCATAGGCCTGGTCGACATCCAGCGCCAGCATCCAGTTGACCGAATCGTCGTAGCGAACCCCGTCGGGATTGCCAATTTGGTCCCAACTGTTGACCGATTGATGATTGGTATAGGTTCCTTCCCCGCGACCGACCAGTGGCAGGTATTCTCCTATCGCCGTCGGCATCGGCAACGGAGCGTCCCAAGTTACGCCCACTATTTGTATCGGAGCGTACTTGGAGCGGAACTGGTTGGTCCACTGCTGCCAGTAAGTGCTCGGGTAGAGATTGAATGTGTAGTAGTAGAACGCGGTCAACTCTGAACCGCCGACCAACGTGTGAAAGCGGATACCTTCTTCCCAGTTTGCCACAGTCGTGGCCGGAACTTTCCACTGCCCGACATCTACCGCCGAGCCATTGCCGAGAGTGAGATTGCAGTTGCGCTGCAGCCCCTTGGGGACCGGGTTAAGCGGCTGGCTGGCCGAGCCCAGATTCAGACAGTAATCGAATTCATTGGCGACGGGAGAAAAGATGTATTTATCAAACTGCAACGGGTCGCCCTTGGGGCCCAGCAGCGGCGCGCCCGGTGTTAGGGCGTTGTTGCCGGGGAAAAAGTGGTTGATGAAGTGTGCCCCGAAACGACCGGCCGGGTCGAAGCCAACGCCTGCCGGGAAACCATTGTTGACACTGCCCCCGTTTACGTTGCACGTACCGTCGTAGCGATGGTCGGCATAGTCGCAACTATTCCACATCGGCTGCAGGCGCGGGATCAGGATTCCTTCCAGAAAGTTGGACTCGAACGCTCCAAACTCGGGCAGATTCCAGATCGGATGGACCATCCATTGCGGGATGCGCGACTGTTCGAGGTTGGCGAAACCGAACGCCCAGGTCGTATCCTGCGGGTTGATGACGTCACCTATGCGAAACGCGAGCGACTGTCCCCACACGACGATCTGGTTGCCGACGTATGTGGTTACGGGTCCAGTCTTGTTCTCCCACCACGCATCGCGAACGGTATACTGGTTGTAAAAATAGTTCCCATATTTACCGAAGCCGCTGCCGACCTGGCCACCCGGGTTGGGAACGTGGCCGTTGGCGCTGTTCCATGCGTACGGCGGCTCATAGACGAACCATTCGCGCATGAAGAAGTTGTTGTTCTCGTTGAGACGATAATTCTCGTCCACCTGCAGCCACGTGCGCGAGGTCGCCAGGTTGTTCCGACTTTTAGTAAAGCCGACCAAGCCTGACGGGTTCTGCCACATGCCGAACGTCTGGCTGAGGAAGCCCGAGATGTGCAGCCCGCTTAGCCAACCTTGCTCGCTAGTGCCGCCGGTAGATGCATCTGGTAAGAGTGAGTTCGAAGGCGCAGTAGTTGGTAGCACTGAGACTGACGCTGCGGATACCGGCAGAACCGAGGTGGTCGATCCGGTTACGTTAAGAGTGTCGCCCGAAGTTGCAGTGAGGTCTGCCGCGATCGCGAACGAACTGAGCGAAAAGATTAATGCCAAAACCAAAGCGAGGTTGGTGAGCAGAGTTATGAACAAATTCGCTGCATTCTTGATTACTGATCGCCAGAGAGTCTTGAATCCCATATCTTCTCCTGTTGAGTGACAAGTGCCAGGCCGACGTTCCGACGGTCAGCAGTTCTTGTGCTATCGACCTGCTTCAAAATGCAGGACGACGAAGATGGTTCTTACTGCTGTCTGCTAATTGAGCGCGCAATAGAGCACCGGCAAGATTTGAATCTCGCCTAGTTAATCGTGCTCGTTCGCGCCACCCTTTTTTACTGATAAGCGAAGGGGCCAGATACTATTGGCATTAACTCAAGGCTGATTGGAACCCGACAGAGATGACAGAAAGGCAGGTAGTTGGAAGATTTAGTCCCCATGAGTTTCCTCCTAGGAGGCATCGCTCGTGCCGTTAGTCAGCGCGGCGAACTAACTCTTTGCGAATCCGACTCGGCTCGGCGTTTAAATCTTCCTTGCCAGTCGAGCCAACTACGTCGAACATACCGTCCAACGCCCTCACCGTTTCATGTTTCGAGCCGGTGAAGGTACTACGCAAATAAGAAGACTCTCGTCGTATACATAAACCCTAAATGTTTTGCAATAGTCGCCTGGATCTGGCGATTTCCAGATCCCTGCTAATTCATGGTTGTGAGTTGATTGACCGGGGCTTTGGTAAGGTTTCAAAAAGGAAAGGAATTGCTCGAATTAATCCATCGATGTGGCAATCACCCCCTTCGGGCGGTAGCCTATGAAATATGCTTCAGATAAGCGGCGCCAAGCTTCAGGCATTGGCGCATACTCTCGGCCAAATTGAAGCCGCGTTGAGTTCGACGCCATCGGAATCCTCCGCGGACGAAAAATTGCGAGATAATGACCGCGTCATTCAAACAGGAAGATTCATAAAGTATAGTCGCATCCTCAAGAGTTGCGGTTTTAAGTTCGCCTCAAAGAGTGTTGATCGCACTCTGAACGGTTTGAAAGATCCGGCATTTAATACCGGACAGCTAATTCATGCCTTACGTGAGCTGCACACTTACATAATCGATGAAATCGACAGCGACGGTTTCTGGAGAACAGAGCGTCCCGATTTTCTTGCAAAGGACGGGCTGGAACTCAAGGACAAATTCAGAGGCGCTCACAAGGATGCCGAAGAAGCAGGAAAGTGTTTAGCTTTTGACCGGAATACCGCTGGTGTCTTTCATCTGATGCACGTTATGGAAGTTGGATTACGGGAATTGGGACGCTCTCTGAACGATCCCGAATTGGATCCCAAAAACAATCCGAGTTGGGATACGCTTCTGAACAAGTGCGATGACGAATTGAAGCGACCAGCTGACGGGCGCTCTCCAGCATGGCGCGCCGATCCTGAGTTCCTTTCGACGGTTACCGCCAACTTGCGAGCCGTCAAAAATGCCTGGAGAAATCCTTCTCTACAGATTGAACGACCTTACGATGGCGAAGAGGCCCGCGAGGTGTGGAACTCCGTGCGTGGGTTTATGCGACACCTTTGCTTAAAGCTCGGATGACTAGAATTTAGAGGCCGGGATGATCTTCAAAAATCGCCGCTTGCGCGACATGGATCCCTTTGACGCCGCGGGTACATGCCAGTCTTGCTCAAATCGAGAGGGCCGCTGATTGAACTCGATGAGCCCACGCCTCGCGCAATAAGCGAAATCGCTCGCCGCCGCACGCCGGTTCGAGTACGAGGGTCAATGTAGTTGACTCGAGCCTAGCGATGCGTCGAGTGCCAGGAAATTATCGCGCCCAACCACGATTACACTGCGGTTCGCATCGAGAGGGCTCCTTCCTCAGCTTGACGTACGAGGCAGCGGACTCTTCGTGCGGTGCGCCTCTCAACTTTGCCCGTTCTCCAAGCAGACTCTTTAAGCGAGTGATTTGCCGCGATTATTCCAGCGTTCTTTGGTCCGAAAAGAACCGTGATCTTACCTTCCCAGGCGGCTGGTCGCTCGGCGATTCCGGATGATACAAGAGAGTTTTAGATGTATTCATGCCTTCTTAAGGGTATGGCGATGCATTGTACGAAATGCGGGGCCGAAAGCACGACCGGTAGGAAGTTTTGTCCTTCGTGTGGACCGGCTCAAACTTGCCGTCCTGCAGCACACGGAGCAGCTTGGGCTGCATCTCCAACGGCAAATCGCCGATCTCGTCGAGAAAAAGCGTACCGCCGTTTGCCAGCTGAAAGCGCCCGATTCGATCCGTCACGGCTCCGCTAAAGGCACCCTTAATGTGGCCGAACAACTCGCTTTCGAACAGCTCCCGGGGAATCGTACTGCAGTTGAGCTTGACCAAGGGACGCTCACGCCGAGGACTGTTCTCATGGATGGCGCGGGCCACCAACTCCTTGCCGACGCCGGTCTCGCCCAGAATAAGTACGGGAGCATCTGTTGGCGCGACCATTTCAATCTGCTCGAGGACGCGGCGGATTCCGGCGCTGCTGCCCAAAATTTCGATTCCGCCGGCTGCGTCCTGGACCTCCTGACGCAGATAGGCATTCTCGGACTCGAGCCGCTGACGCAGCCGATCAATCTCATCGAAGGCGCGCGCATTGGCGATCGCCGTCGCCGCCGCCGCGGCAAAAATACCCAGCCATTCGAATTGAACAGCTTGGAACTGCACGCGACTAAAAATGGCGACCACGCCCAACATCTCGCCGCGATAGAGCAAAGGCTGGGCGGCGAAGCTGCGGATTCTCTCCTGCGTCGCCCATTCGGGCTTTTCGACCCACTTGTGGTCGTCACGAGTTGCCTTAATCAGTATGGGTTTGGCGGTGGCGCCAACCTGAATAATCTTGCTTCCGCCCCAGTGAAATTGACCATCCAGTCGCGACCAGTCTTCGCGGTTATGGGCCCGACTGATGGGACGACCTGCGCTCGCAATCAAATGGAGTGGCGGGACTTGGCCCGCTCCGCCAGGGTATTCCCTACAGCGCTCACACGAATCCCCTTCGGTTCGGACTAACCACACTCTGGCTAGCGCAATGCCGCCGCTTCGGACGAGGCCTTCGACGATGCATTTGAGCACGAGTTCGAGCGAACGCTCCTGGCTTACGGCGCTAGCGACGGCCTGCAAAATCTCGCGCTTCATTGGCGTCACCGCAAGATTTTTAGAAAGATCCGCAAATGAGATCCCGTTGTGATCGCACGGTTTGCAGCGAGATTCCGTTGCGTCGCTTGCGCGTGTTCTGAATAGCAGGCTCCTATATCGCATACTTCGTCAAGCGGTTTATTTCGGGCGACGAGGTTCGCCGGCCGAGGCCAGTGAACCTCGTCAGTGACAACCATCCCGCTGGGGAAAGGGTGCATACCATGCAAAAAACCAGAGTTTACCATGCAGCTCATATCCGACCTGAAACGTCAGGACAGCCCATGCAGCAAAACGCTGCACTCGTACTCGATTCCGATAGCTTCAATTTCATCGAGAGCGATTTCCCCAGTCGTGCGATCGTAGAGTTTTGTCGTCCTTCGCCGTGTTCTTGTTGCGGAGTTGACAGTGAAGAATTCGACGAAGCGTCGAGTCTCCAAGGGGCGGACAGCGACCGGCGTCGGGAGCGTTGGGCCGCCACGGCGTCAGGAGGACGATTTCGTTTTGGTTTTTGACCATCGACCGCGTCGCCATCACTTTGCCGATGAAGCCTGTAGGTCGAATTTTCCATTGCCGTGACAATTGTCCACAGACCTTGCCGATCGTTTCGGCTCTACTATCTTCGTCGCCAGCGCGGCGTTTGGTCGCATTTTTTTCAGTCAGTTGGGCATGATTTGTGCTGTTACCACCGTCCAAGGAGTAACAACGATGTGGATGATTCATTGCTCTGTAAGCGAACAGTTCTAATCGCCGATGATGATGCCGATTCAAGTGAGGGCTTGGCGCAAGTCCTTCTAAAACAGGGATATCGCGCGTATCAGGCGCAGAATGGACAGCAAGCTCTCGACTGGATTGGGATGGCTCCTCTTCCCCCAGGATTGATTCTCCTGGATTTGGATATGCCGGTGATGGGCGGAAGAGAGTTTTTATCGCGCTTGCCCCTTCTCCCCGGCGCAACACCGACCGTTATCGTAATAACTGGCCAAGAGCCTCGTGTAGTCTCTTGCGCAGCGGCAGTATTGCGTAAACCCGTTTCCCTCTCACAGCTACTGGGACTTATTCACGGCTTGATGCTTCTGTCCGAAAAGTGCGACGGAACACGGAATTAACCGTCGCAAACAGTTAAACTTTGGCGTTTATTCGTTTTCTTTCAATCCACAACTTCCCTCAGAATTATGCGATCGGGTTCTCGATACATGGTGCGCCGCTGCATCAGAAGTCAGATACTGTCGCGGGCACGTTTCTTTCAGCCATTGTTCGCTGACCTGGTCCAGATGCTCGAAGTCAAATATTCTGGGAAACACCGCTTGCCATTTTCCACTCGAAAGATCGCAAACGAAGTTGCGACGACAAAGGGTACAGAACCGATGAAGCAAGGGCTTGCCTACTTCGCTCTCCAAGTGACGCCCTTCGACCGAAAGCCAGGTATGAGTTGAGGGCGGCCGGTTGATGGATTATGGTCAGAGGGCTCTTGCGCTGGCATTTCGCACCTCTTGAATTGATGGCCAGTGAAAGAACTTTCTTCTGCGAAATCATAATATCGATTCGCCGAAACGCGAGATCGTCGAACCAAAAAGTCGACCCTCCTGGGGAACGATCAATTAAGTTCCGCAGCTTCCAAGATCTTTGATCGATTCCCAAGTCTGCGGAGTGCGTTCAGCGCGGCCACCCTTATCTCATGATCTGAGATGGACGTGACGGTGAGATCGTCGCTTACGATCCGGAAGGTCAGCCATCATTGAACGTCCTGCAGAACCACCGCTGCTCGGGCCACAGCTCGGAGCGGATTTTAAAGGGGAATCAAAGCTCATCCCTTGGTTCTGCTTGGCTCCCTAGCCCCTCTTGCCTCCGCGTGCAGGGTCAGCCTGACGGACGAAATTCCTGACCTAGGTGCTAAGCCAGATCAGCCTCGCATATACTCATTTCTTGGTCGTTTCTGTGAGACTGCAGGGACGCTGACAGCCGGCGGCGCCCAACGAGCGAAATATCAGGATAATACAATCCGGCATATCTCATCGGACAAGGAACCATTGTATTTCATCATGCCAAGACATTGGTCGGGCAAAAGTCGTTCGAGCGAGAGCGCATTGGTTTGTGCAGCTGCAGATAATTCGGTTTCGATTTCGTTGAGGATATATCCTTTAATCCGCAGACCACGCTGTGCCGCATATGACAGTGAAAGTAGCGTGCCATTGATGCAGCCGAGACGATTCGGTACCACGAGAATCAGTTCGAGGTCGATTGCCAACGCGAGGTCGGCATAATTGTGACACCAGGTGATTGGCACCGCGAGACCGCCAGCGCCTTCAACCAGCATTACATCAGTGTCTTGCGCTAGTTGCGCATAGGCTGCTTCGATGCGATTCAGGTCAGGTGCTCCTCTACCCTCGACCAGCGCGGCTGCCGCAGGAGCAAGCGGTATGGCGTAACGATAAGGACATATTAGATCGATCTCAGCATTTGATTCGGCAGCAGCGCGCAACGCGACTGCGTCCAGTGCAGTGAGATTTCCGTCGCATTGAACACATCCGGTTTCCGCCGGCTTCATGACCCCGACTCGTAAACCGCGCCGTCTGAATCCGGTTGCCAGGCTGCAGGTGACCGTGGTTTTGCCCACGCCGGTATCGGTCCCGCTGATCAGAAATCGATGTCGCAACATAATAGCGCTCAGGTTGGACTGATAGTGGTTTCGTCAATCGCCAGGAGCGTTGCATCTAGTAGCAAATCGATCTCTGCTGAGGTTATCGAAAGAGGTGGCATGAAGACCATCACATCGCCTAGAGGTCGGATCAATACGCCCGATTTTCGCGCCGCGCGTGCGACACGCGCGCCGATTAGATGCTCGTACGGGAAGGGCCGGCGTTCCTGCGAATCGTCCATCAATTCGACGCCTACCATCATTCCCCATTGTCGGATATCCGCAACATGCGGGTGAACTGCGAAACGTTCCGCCAACCTCGATTTCAACTGGCTGATCAGCGGCTGTATTCGTTCAACCACTCGTTCATCGCGAAACACCTTTAGATTCGCAATCGCCACCGCTGCAGCTAGCGGATTGCCGGTATAAGTATGACCATAATAGAATGCTCGAAACTCCTGCGGCTCTCCCAGAAACGCCTCAAAAATCTCCTCGGTGGACAGAGTCGCCGCAAGTGGCAGATAGCCGCCCGTGATTCCCTTACCGAGACAAAAAAGGTCCGGTGTGGTACCCGCGTGTTCGGCAGCGAATAGCTTTCCGGTACGGCCGAAGCCGGTCGCCACCTCATCGAAAATCACCAATGCACCGGCCGCTCGCGCCAGTCCGACTATGCCGCGAAGAAAACGCGTCGAATGCGCCCACATGCCTGCGGCCCCCTGCATCAGCGGCTCGATTATAATTGCAGCAAGTTCTTCGCGATTCTGCTCGATCAGTTCGCCAGCCGCCTGCAATGCGTGCTCGTCAGCCTCATCCGGTGACAACCCGCGGTGGAACCGTGATACATGTGGGGGATCAACCTTCAACACGGGAAACAGCATTGATTCAATATGCCGATGAAAATGCTCGCTATAGCCTAGGCTTACTGAACCCACTGTATCGCCGTGATAGGCCTCGCTCAGCGTAAGGAACCGTGTGCGGCGTGGCTGGCCGGTCAAATTCCAGTATTGAGTAGCGATTCGCGCCGCAACTTCGACTGCCTCCGCACCCGAGTCAGAATAAAAAACCCGGCTCAATCCGGGTGGGGCAATCGCGGTCAGTCCCGACGCCAATTCGATTGCTGGAATATTCGTGAGGCCGAGCATCGTTGAATGAGCAATCCGCTCGCTTTGATCGCGTAATGCCTTGTCCAATTCGAACTTGCGATGTCCATGCACATTGCACCACAGCGACGAGACTCCATCGAGATATCGCTTCCCGTGCACGTCAATTAAGTAATTACCCTCGCCTCTCTCGATGATGATCGGATCGTCATCAAGCCAGGTGCGCATCTGGGTGAAGGGGTGCCATACATAACGATGGTCGGCATTCCTCAATTCTTCATAACGATTATTCTTCATCGAATCCTGACTCACGTTCGGAAGAACCAACTGAACTTTGGAGTAAATGATTATATTAGCCGGAGTTCAGATCCACATTGGATTATTGCAGCGATGGCCTCATCAAGATCAGCACGCGTATGTTCTGAGATTGGCGTAATACGCAAACGGGCGGTTCCCGCAGGGACTGTCGGCGGCCGAATTGCTATTGCGTACACGCCGCGTTCCAACAGCCGTCTAGTCATCGCCAATGCATCTGCCGCCTCGCCGATCAGCAGGGGAAGAATCGGCGATTCCGTGCGCAGAAAATTAAACCCGGCCGCTTCAAGGTTTCGGCGCATATATGCTGCGTTATCCCATAGACGCTGAATCCGCATCGGCTCCGCCCGCATAATTTCGATAGCAGCGGTGGCCGCTGCTGCGATCGGCGGTGGTAGGCCAGTGGTATAGATGAAGCTTCGCGCCCGATTAATCAGGAATTCGATCAACACAGTGGAACCCGCGATATAGGCACCATAAGCGCCCAGTGCCTTACTGAGCGTCCCCATCTGGATGGCTATTTGATTCTGCAGGCCAAGCTTGGCTGCTAGTCCCGCGCCATTGGGACCGATAACACCGACCGCGTGAGCTTCATCTAACATGATCGAGGCGTCGAATCTCCGCGCTAATTTCACGATCTGGTGTAGCGGCGCAAAGTCCCCGTCCATACTGAAGATAGAGTCGGTCACGATTAAGCGTCGGCGCGCGGAACTCGAGTCGTCAAGCAGATCTTTTAGATGTTCGATGTCGCAATGCCGATAGATCCTGAGTTCCGCCTTGGTCAGGCGACAGCCGTCAATCAGGCTGGCGTGATTGAGTTCATCACTGAAGATCATGTCTCCCGGACCCATTAGGGCGGTCAGCGCGCCAATATTAGCTAAATATCCGGAACCGAAGACCAGCGCCGCTTCAGCGGACTTCAACCGCGCAAGATTCGACTCGAGCTGACGCAGCGGTTCCAGGCTGCCTGCTACCAATCGCGAAGCTCCCGCCCCGAGACCATAATCTTTGATAGCGTTAGTAGCGGCCTGCTTGATCCGCGGATGTGATGCCAACCCCAGATAATTGTTCGACGAGAACATGAGGACGCTGCGTCCGGCGAATGTAACACGGCCTCCATGTGCGCTTTCAATTATCCGCAAACTGCGGCGCAAACCAGAATGTTCCAGGCGTTCTAGTTCAGCTCCCAGGCTCCTATCCAGCGAACTACTTAATAAGTTACTCAACAGCTTTGCGCATACCGCAGCATACTGGGCTGCAACGCTTTGGGCTTCATCATGGAACCCGCCAGCATTCCCGTCCTGGCGCTCGGTAAACGCGCCGAACCTGCAGAGCTACCCAACTCTGCGAAACTTGACGCTATTAGGATGTTCCTGCCAATTCCTACTTTCCATCTTTGCGACGGCCACTCCTTTTTTTGCGTAGGCTGCGCCCGACAGCCGCCTGCACCATATAGGCCGACCGCGTCATACCTTTCTCAACGGCCCTCTGATCAATGGCCTCGATCTGACTCTCCCGTGCCGTGATATTCACCCGCACCGTCTTGTCCAGGCCAACACTCACCAGGAATGCCACCGCCCCTTTTATGGCGGGATCATCCGCGACATCGTCAAGCGTCGACGGTTCTGGAATCGTCTCGCCGTCCTCAGCCATTCGTTGGAGATGCAACGCCAAAGCCTCAGGCGCCATGCGACGGGCCTCTTCAAGCGTCTTTCCGGCAGTCACGCAACCCGGAAAATCGGGGAAGCTTACGCCGAAATCGGACTTACGGTCCTTATGCAGATATGCGATATACTCCATGGCTCTGTTTCCATTGCCGCAATGGGTTAGCTTAATTTCACCCCGGCCTGTTTTTCTATGCTTTTCAGGGTTCCCATCGGGATGTCCCTTTTTCGATCAGGCACCGTCACGCGACCTTTTTTCGTCGGATGTTTGAACTGTTTGTGGCTGCCAACCTGATTCACTTCGAACCAGCCATCCCGTTGAGTTCCCTGATGACATTCCGACTATCCAATCCGCTTCCCCGTCAAGTTGACGATACACACTGCCTACACACTTATCAATTCAATAGATGCGCATCCAGTATGTGTCGCAAAATGATCAAACGGCATTGGCTCCTGTACTCCAATAAAGCAGAATTGGCGAGTTTGTCTAATGGAATGGACCCGGCCTTACAACCTAATGGTCTGGCGCTGCCCTCGGGGATCAGGAAGTAGTGGCTGACCAGCTTGCAGCAGCAACTGGTGAAGAACGGCGGACGGCGAAAACGAGCGTTTCGTCATCAATCTCGGCGATTGGCTTTGCTCCATCATTTTGAGCAGTGACGCGGCGGGGAACTCGCCGAGCTGCGGCGCGATCGGTCCCAGTACGGCGTGAGCCGACATGACGATTTCGTTGGTAGCCAAGCATATGAGCGTACCGCCGGACATTGCATAGTGACGCACAAAGACAGTCGCGGTCCGCGATGTTCGCGGAGAGCGCGAGCGATCTGAAGCCGCAAGCACCAACCCGCCCGGCGTATGGATTATCAGATCGATAGGTACATCCGAATCGGTTAAGCGGATGGCGCGGAGGATATCCTCTGAGTCGTTGATGTCGATGTAGCGGACGATGGGGAAATCCGAGTAATCGCATCGTCTCCTGCCGATGAATCATCACGATCACGCGCGAGCTGCGTTTTCGTTCAGACCGCGCGATCTTATGCTGGCGTGCGGACTCGAGCATGCATTGTCGCAAGACGGGCTGTAGCGAAGACAGCATGAAGAACAACCCAGAGTAAATCCCAAAACAGCTCCCCAGAATGCCACATTCTCAGGACTGCCGGTTGAAGTGTGGGACGACCTCGGCGTTTCGTTGCAAGGTAGCCACGGTTAGCCGCCGCATTGCAGAGTAAATATGTCTCTTTATACTCGGTATTACCTGAGGCTCTAAATGATGCTTCCTGAGAAGCCGGTAGAGAGTCTCGCGATCGAGGTTGGCAGCCTCAACGGTTCTCGAAACGTTCCCTGCACAACGGTTGAGGACCCGTCGGCGAGGCCCGCGGCTGCCGAAAGCGTCTCTAGACTCGGAGTGTCTCAAGAGGGAGATCTGTCGGTACTGAGTGGCATTACTCCTCAGTCCTTGATCCGGAGCTTATTTTCGACGTCCGAAACACCTGGAGGGCGCCAAGCTGCCAACTGGGCTTCCTCACGTTCAGCCCACGAACGCACGATGCCGGCAAGAATCACTTTGCCGTTCCGAGTCTCGACCGAGATTCTATTTGCATCAAGTAGGGCGCTTCGTTTGAATGCATCTTCGATCTTTGCTTTGATTTCCGCGGGCGATACGGTCGGCACGACCAAAATCATATTCATTACGCCCCTGACGCCCGCCAGATACCGGACGTCACTCTCAGCCGCGGCCTTTTGATGATAGTAGGGAACCTTACCTTCCAAAGTAACCCAGCCGCGCGTCACGATAACCTTCACGCTCTCTGCTGCGACTCTACTATCCACCCTGAGCGCCGTCCTGACAGATTCGGCAATGTCCGTGTCGGTTCGTTCACCTGTCAGGTTCACCTCGATTTCGTTTGCGAGTGTCGTCACCCCCGCAACACGTGATGATAGCGAACATCGTCTGCCACTCCTGCGGGTGGAACTGTCATGGCTTCGAAAGTCCGGCGAAAAGAATCAGGCCCTGGTCTGCCGAGAAGTCTCGGCATGCGATAATCGTGTAGAGGCATTAGTAAATTGGGAGCCGTCGACTCGATTTCACTGACTCTGTTAGGGCGCCTGCATAAGGTCGTCGCTTGTATGCTCCCTGATACATTTACAAAGGCCTCTTTATGAGGAGACTAATTGCGAATAAGTCTGAGGCCCCAAACACCCACCGAGACCGGGAACAAAGCTCAACAAAATCAAGGAAAAACGGGAATTAGTCTTCACGATACTTCAGCGTGTTTCATCCCGTTACGGCACCAAAAAGGCACCCATCCTTCCGAAACGAGCTTCGGGATTTTTGCGAGGAAGGGAGCATGCCAGGCGAGGAAGACGCTTCTAGAGGCTGAGGTTGAGCCGCCATCCATCTCCTTCCGACCATATCCGTCGTTTTGGACTTGTGAACGCCGTCCGGGCGAAGCCAGTAAGAAAACATGGGTTCGAATTGAAGCCGATCGTGTTCAGGTGGCAGCTTTAACCGGGGCCGTCTTCGCCGTTTCCAAACCATCCGCGTGCTTTTCGGCGGCTGACTGCAAAGAACCTCGGCGTAGTACCCAGGACGCCTATTTCCCACTCTGGCAGCGGCTCCGCTTCGAGTAATCTTGAGCGAGAGGCTGCCGGGCCTCGGGCAAACTGAGCACTCCAGGACTTTTCCGTCTGGAAGATGCTCCGAGTGCTAGCGAATTTTAGCTGCGCCGGTCTGCACAACCGGTGGGGCCAAGCGATCCTAGCCAATGAACGCTAAATATCTCCAGGCACACGGAACGGGAGTCTCCTCCAATTCGGGGCCGTCAATGGCGACCAGCCGCCCGTTGGCATAACGCAGGCGAGATTCGCGTGTCCGCTGGCGTGGAATAGGGGACGCCCGCAGAAAGCGCCTCCCCTTGGTCGCTGGCAAATACAATCGCGCGGAAGATTTTATCACCACGTCCGTCTACGTTGACAAATTCCGAATTTACGGGGAATCCAGTGGCGGCGATTCCAGCAGTCGTGATGCCGGCAAAGAGCCGATCATTTTCCCCATTCGCGGAGTCCTCGGCGAAGCTCATTGACTGCCTAGTCCTGGACTTGGGGTAGGTAGCCGGGGGCTGACAGGGCACCCATTCCAAGCGGTCCGGGATTGGCGGGAGGCAACTCACAGGGCACCGTCGTTTCGTATCCGCGCCGACTCGGACGGGGAGGGCTTGGCGCTGGTCGGATTGAGGACTGTGACGATTCCTTTGTAAACTCCTACTTTGATTGCCCCGGGTCCGCTTCCAATCGGTACGTGATGTCGTGGCGGATCTAACCTGGGCGGATCTCTATACCACGAAAATCCGGTTGGTATTGTTGCGACGCGGCCGACTCTCCGCGGGCTCCGAAAATCCTAGGAATTCTTGTTCATGAGAGACCCGTTCAGACTCGGTTGTCGTAGGGAAGACGAATTCTTTAGCACGTGACGCAGCTGTACATCGTCGAAAACTATCAGGTGATCGAGGCATTCGCGCGGGATCGAGCCGATGAGACGCGCGACATGGCCGTTTCCAATCGGCGCGCGCGGGCGCGACCGAGTGCGGCTGAATTAATCTAGGGAAAGGTATGATTTCAAAAGGTTCCAAAACGAGATTGAGGAATGGGTAGGTTTTAGTCTCAGGCTCGATGCTCTATTCCGATTCTAAATCGGCACCAATAGATGAGCGTGGTTTGTGATTGGAGCCGGATCTCACTCGAGTGGGGCAAGGAAAGCCCAATACCATCGATACTCGATCTAATATGAAGTCGTGCCATGACTGATCTCCGATTAGATCGGGTTGCAAAGTATCCAGGTGACTGAGCCCCATAATTGTCACCTGCAGAAATATGGCGGCGAAATCAGGATCGAGTTTCTTGTCAGACTTTCCGCTGTTCTGAGCACCAGAAATACTGCGCGAGATTAATCGCGCCGATTCCTCATTAACTTTGGCCAGGAGGGTCTGTGAATCGTGCGAGCGACTCGCTGCCGTATGAACTTCGAGCGAAAGCTGCCGAACGAGTTTATACTCGGGAGTCGTATAGCTGGCCGCAAATTCCGGTAGATCACACGCGTCGAGTTCAGCGGGTTCGAGCACTCGCACACTCGTCGGCAAAGTCTGCAAGGCGTATCGCACAACTTCCACCAACAATTGGGCCTTATTGTCAAAATGTCGGTAGATGGCACCCGCAGTAATTCCGCACTCTTTGGCGATTGCCGGCATCGAGGTATTCGCAAATCCAAGTGTGGCAAAGAGATCCGCTGCGACCAGTAGAATCCGGTCGCCAGTGGCGATATGCGCATTGGAGACGGCCGATCTTCCACCCCGGAGTGAGCTGCGGCGAGCCCGCCTGGAGGTTTTAGGACCGGGTGACGATTTCTTCACAGGAGTCAGACTTTACCAAAGCCACCATCAATTCAAGATCGCGACCCTGCGCGCGTTTGTCTCGCGGATAGGCTTGACATTTTAATCAGCCTGACGATTTCGTTTGACAAGTAAATGAGCATTCACTAGCAGTAGCGTTGTTGGGGAATATTAGAATTTCAGACTTGGGAACTTAGCGTAGCGGCTCGGCAAAAACATTCCGGGTTGTCCGGAAAGCATGGGCGACAAGCCGGCGGTACAGACCGGAGTCGTGCCAAAAGGAGATTCAGATGGCTGACTTTGACGTAATTATCAGTGGCGGAATGGTGGTCGATGGTACGCGACTCCCGCGCTACCAGGCCGACGTCGGTATCAAGGACGGCAAGATCGCCAAAATCGGCAACCTCAAGAAACATTCGGCGAACAAGACGATTGATGCCAGCGGCAAGATCGTCGCTCCCGGCTTCGTCGATCTACACACGCATTACGACGCGCAGCTCTTCTGGGATCCGTACTGCTCGATTTCGAGCTGGCACGGCGTCACCTCGCTGGTGATTGGCAATTGCGGCTTCGGCTTCGCACCGGTCAAGCCCGATTTCCGCGAGCGCGCGATGCTGACGATGACGCGGACCGAGGCGATTCCCTATGCCTCAATGAAGGCAGGATTGCCATGGGACTGGGTTACCTATCCGGAATTCCTCGATAGCGTGGATCGTCGTCCCAAGGGCGTCAATCTGCTGCCGTTCGTGCCGATGGCACCGGTGATGGTCTGGGCGATGGGACTGGAGGACGCCAAGTCGGGACGCATGCCCACAGAGGCCGAAACCAGTGAGATGAAACGCATTATCAATGAAGCGATGGACCATGGCGCCTGCGGATGGTCGGCGCAGCGCTTCGGCCAGAATAGCGTGCAGGCCGATTACGATGGCACCCCGATGGTTACCGACCTGATGCATGACGAAACCGCGCTCGAAATGGCAAAGATTCTCGGCGAGCGCAACGAAGGCTTTATCCAGATGTCGTATGTTCCGGATGCCAGCAAGTACGAGGGCGACGGACAGGACCACGCGGAGAAGCACTACGAGGAATTGGCGCTGGCGGCTGGACGGCCGATTCTGTACAACGCGATCGCCGTCAATGATATGTACCCGGAACGTTACAAGCGCCAACTCAAGTGGCTTGAAAGCTGCGCCAAGCGTGGTATCCGTGTGCTCGGTCAGAGCGTCACCCTGGAACTGAATTTCGCGTTCACCTTCAAGGACTGGAATCTTTGGGACGATATGCCGGCGTGGCGCGAGTGCACTACGGGACCGATCGAAGATCGGTTGTTGAAACTGTCGGATCCCGAACGCCGTCCCGAGCTCCGCAAGGTCGTGCAGACCGGACTCATCACCAACAAGATTGACGAGATCATCGTGCTCGAATGCAAGCGCGAGGATTTGAAGAAATACGAGAACAAAACAATCGGTGAGATCGCGAAAGCCGAAGGCAAGCACGTGGTAGATGCGATGCTCGACATTGCAACTGCCGATGGGCTCAACACGGACTTCTACACTCCACCGACAAATATGAACGTGAAGAACATGTCCGAGATGATTCACTCGGATTCGCAACCAATATTCGGCGTTTCCGATGGCGGCGCACACACCAAATTCTTTACCGGAGGCCGTTATCCGTCCGAGGCATTGATCAAATGTGTGCGTGAAAACCCTGTAATGTCGCTCGAGGAGGCGCATTTCCGCCTGAGCGCTCAGCCCGCCATGTGCGCCGGCTTCAAGAATCGCGGGACCTTGGTGGAAGGCGCCGCTGCCGATGTCGTAGTCTACGACTTCGACAAGCTGAAGATTCTGCCGATGGAAATCGTTCACGATTTCCCGGGTGGCGAATGGCGTCGCGTCCAGCGTGCCGAAGGCTACAAGACTGTTATGGTCAACGGAGAGGCGATCATCGAAGACGATAAAGAGACGGGCGCAGTCCCCGGCCGTCTGCTTCGCCATGGCGGCTGATGCGGAGCGCCTTGACCGACTAAAGATAGTGGAACAATCCGGCGGCATCGAACTGCCGGATTAGTCGAAATCGCAGGTTTGGGAGTGGAGTTGAGTGTTACTCCACTCCCAAAAATTTGTGCGAAAGGGATGTGTTGCAACTTTGGCGGGGACAGCTGATAGGACGAAGAAATTGTGAGGCAAGCAAACCCGACCGGCCATCTTCACCTGGCGGCAGACCGCCTCAGAACTGATTCTGTGTGCGGTGCGTTGGTATCTTGCGCTACTCGCTTTCGTTCCGCGACCTGGAAGAGCTGCTCGCCGAGCGCGGTCTGGCGGTGGATCTGGCGTTGGGTGCAGCGGTACGGTCCTGAGCTGGAACAGTGACTACGTCGTCATCTCGTGCGATCAAACGCCGAGTAAAGGCCAAGCAGGGCTTTCGCGCGTTCGACGCCGCGCGGCGAACGATGCCGGCTACGAGGCGCTGCACAGATTCGCAAAGGACAGGCACGGTGGTTTAACCACGGTGATATCTATCAGCAGAATCAATTTATCGACCAGTTCTAAGAGCTAGCGGCCTGAGACCCGGCAATCCAATTGCTCACCGTGGCTGCCTCACTCAGAGTTTCAAAGTTGCAACACATCTATTAATTCCCATGGTCGATTGCCTATTTCCCGCCCTTACACCTATGGACGACGGCATTCTCAACGCAGACTTGGCGTAACCGAAGCATTGAGTCCGCCCCCTCAGACTTAGAAAGTTTGAGGAACGATTTGTGGCTCGGATACCAAATCGCCAATATTTCGTGAAAGCAGTCGTGCTCACATCCGACAAGCAGGCCCTGGACATGAGAACGCCACAAGACTTTGCCACCGACTCGACCCACCGTTGCTTCCAAAATCTTTATGTAGGATAGGTACTCACGCCCAGTTGGGTACCCCGCCTCGCGGCTATAGCGATTCTGGTTAAGCATTAGCACCGGGCCATCATCTGCGCTGGCCGCAATCCTCTTAAGAGCCTCAACCTCATTCTCTTGTATTCGCATGACGTGAGTACTGATCATGTCTAGACTTCTCCTTCTTTCGTTCGAGTTAGTTTAACAGACGTCGCGACATTGTGTCTGTGTTCCGTGCCGGCAGTAGTTGGACAGAGCGGAGTAATCGTACAAGCAAGGGATTTTGGGTCGCCTTAACCGCGAAGAAGCGGGCGGTGAGATCGAAAGTGGAAACGGATTCCGAGTTATTGTCCAATGTTGTGGATCGGCGGGCATGATCAGGCGGCTTCCGTAGGTTGATTGTCAGTTGAATGAGCGACCCGTTTGATGGGATCGACCTGAGCTCCATCGACGAATCTTACTCCGGCACGAACCTCCGGCAATAGCTGAGTGCCATCGAGGTGCCGCCAGCGCAGCTGTGCCATCTCGAGCAGCTTGAACGCCATCAGCAGTCCTTTGGTTCTTGAACCAGCGCCCCTGGTCACGCGCTCGCGCAAGCGTAAGGTGGCGAACGGCGACTCGATCACGTTGGTGGTGCGCAGCTGCTTCCAATGCGCGGCGGGAAATTCGAAGAAAGTGACCACGCTCCCAGTGAGCTACCCGACCGCCTTGGAGTACTTGGGCTGATACTCCGCCTCGAAACGAGCGCGTGCGGCCTCGCAATCGGCGCGGCTCTCAGCGTACATCGTCTCGGGCAACGCGCGCTTGGCGCACGGCTGCAGCCGTCGGGGTGGCTTGTCGAGCGTAAGCTTCCCCGTCAAGTAGACAGTTGCGAAGTAGAATTTAGCCCTGCGAGCAGGCGCTCGCGGCAGACCGCTGGGGGCAGGTTCCCCAGGGCTTGGTGAGGGCGTTCCTCGTTGTAAGTGATGATCCACTGATGAGTGATCTCGCGAACCTCATCGAGCGACCCAAAAAAGCCAGCTGTTAAGGACTTCCGTCCGATAGGAACGATTAAAGCGTTCAATGAAGGCATTTTGATTGGGCTTGCCGGGCTGAATGTGGCGCAGTTCAATGCCCATCACCGCTGAGCGCTTTGAGCATTCGTCGCCCGCTCTCTCCAAACACGTCCGACACCTAACTGAAGGGCAGGTGACGCTGGTTGCGGTGGGTGCGCTCGATTGCCGCAAAAAGTCCTCATTGTACGTCGCCTTACCGTACGGACGACCTCATCTACTCAAGGTCCCAAACCTTCGCACACTCTCGCCAGACCTACGCGCAGGCAAATCGAGCCATGGCACGAATAAACTGAGAAAGCATGAACCTAAATTGACCATCTATCATTCAATCAATTGGTTGACTGTCAGGTAGAATACGCGTACATTCAACCATATGGTTGAAGGAGCGCCACTCCAGCTGAATTCAGTCTTTCACGCCCTCGGCGATCCCACGAGACGACGAATGCTTCGCGAACTTGCCCTCGGTGAGCGATCGGTGGGTGAGCTCGCGGAACCGTTTGCTATTTCGCTTGCGGCTGCCTCGAAACACATCAAAGCGCTGGAGAATGCCGGGCTGATCCGTCGCGAGGTGCGCGGTCGCACCCATCTGTGCCATCTCGACCCCGGACCACTCGCTAATGCTCACCAATGGCTGAGCTTCTACGAGCGCTTCTGGACCGAGCGTCTGGACGTGCTCGAACAACTCCTCAAAGAGGGCGAACGCCAATCACCCACTCCCAAAAAAGGAGATGATCCATGAATAAGCGCGCGACCCTGAACGCCCATGGCGTGTTGATCGATCCTGCCACGTTGAAGATCCAGCGCCTTCTGCCCGGCCCCATCGAACGGGTATGGGCGTATCTCACGGAGAGCGAACTGCGCCGCAAGTGGTTGGCGGCAGGGGAAATGGTGATGAAGGTTGATGCGCCCTTCGAACTCGTCTGGCGTAATGACGAATTGACCAATCCGCCCGGCCAGCGGCCGCCCGGCTTGGGCGAAGAGCGCCGGATGCGAAGCCGGATTACTGAACTCGATCCGCCCCGCAAGCTCGCTTTCGCGTGGGAGGGCAGTGGCGACGTTTCCTTTGAGCTGGAGCCTAAGGGCAATGACGTACTGCTCACCGTGATCCATCGCCGCCTGCCCGATCGCGCAACTCTGCTCAGGGTGGCGGCCGGCTGGCACATGCATCTCGACGTGCTGGTCGCCCGGATGACGGGCAATGAGCCGGCGGCATTCTGGGACGGCTGGAGCCGTCTCCAGAAAGAATACGATCGGCAGATACCGGCCTGACAGAAACCAGGGGATGCAGGCTCAGCTCCGTCAAAAATGGGTGGGGCTAACCCCTCCGATGTAACAACATGGAGATAGAAGAGCGATGACGAAACACATCACCGGAACACGTGAAGAGTGGTTGGCCGCGAGGCTCATGCTGCTAGAGGAAGAAAAGGCTCTGACGCGGCGCAGCGACGAACTGGCGCGCCAACGTCAGGAATTACCGTGGGTTCGGATCGACAAGCAGTACCGATTCGAGACCGATGAAGGCGACGCCTCGCTCGCAGACCTCTTCCGCGGGCGCTCGCAGCTACTCGTCTATCACTTCATGTTCGGGCCCGATTACACCGCGGGCTGTCCCTCCTGCTCGGCGATCGCGGACGGGTTCGACGGCTTCGTCGCCCATCTGGCCAACCACGACGTTGCGCTTTCGGCGGTCTCGCGCGCTCCCCTCGCTAAGCTGCGGGCGTATAAGGAGCGGATGGGCTGGACGTTTCCGTGGGCGTCCTCGCGCGGCGGCGACTTCAATTTCGACTTCAACGTCTCGCTCACTGAGGAGCAACAGCGCGCGGGGACAGTCGAATACAATTACCGGCGCCAACCAGCGTCGCCGTCGAGCGGCGGCGACGGCCCCGAGATACCCTCGCGCGCGACACCCGAAGGAGCCGCGAAGGGCGCTGCCATGACCGGCACCGACGTCGCCACTTATGCGCGCGAGCGGCCGGGGATGAGCGCTTTTGCCCTCGAGGACGGCGTCGTGTACCACACCTATTCCACCTACGCGCGCGGTCTTGACGGCCTTTGGGGAGCGTACCAGTGGCTCGACCGTGCTCCTATGGGGCGCAATGAGAACGGCTACTGGTGGCACCGGCACGACGAATACAACAAACGCTGACGGCATCGTGATTCTGTGCCGCAATTGTCGAACGGGAGCTCACCCCGCGTGGTTTTCAATCGGCTCTTCACAGCGAGCCTTCCTCGGCATCTCCGCGATGCTCTTCGCTGCCAGCGCCGCACTAACGATCGTCTGGTGCGCGCCGATGTCGGCGATGGGCGGGATGCCGATGCCCGGCGGCTGGACCATGTCGATGGTGTGGATGCGGATGCCCGGACAGACGTGGTCCGGCGCGGCAGCGTCGTTCCTCGGCATGTGGGTCGTGATGATGGTGGCGATGATGCTGCCGTCCCTTGTCCCGATGCTGTCGCGTTACCGCGACGCCGTCCGCAGAGCTGGTGTCCGGGGTGAGGAAACTGCCGATCCCCGCCTCGGTCGGCTGACCGCGATCGTAGCCGTGGCGTACTTCTGCGTGTGGACCGCGTTCGGAATCGCCGCCTTTCCGCTTGGCGTCGCGATGGCGGCGCTCGTGATGCGCCAACCGGCGCTCGCGCGCGCCGTTCCGGTCGCGGTCGGCGTGGTCGCCCTGATCGCCGGCGCGATCCAGTTCTCCGCGTGGAAGACGCGTCACCTTGTCTGCTGCCGAGAGACGCCCGAACCCTGCCGTAGGTTGCCAGCCGACGCCGTCACCGCGTGGCGTCATGGCTTACGCCTCGGCCTCCACTGCAGCTACTGCTGCGCCGGTCTTACCGCGATCCTCCTCGTGATCGGCGTCATGGACTTGCGGATGATGGCGGTCGTGGCGAGTGCCATCACCGTTGAACGTCTGGCCCCGTGCGGTGCGCTCGTTGCGCGCGCAATCGGGGCCGTTGTCGTCGGGACAGGGTTGTTTCTGATCGCTCGCGCAGCAGGACTCGGATGATACGTTTGCATCGTAGAAACCTGAACTGGGAGAGTGCCTCTGTCGCCCGGCACAGCCTCATCCACGACTCGCTGTGGTATGAGTCCAGTTACTGCCTGGGCAAACCAACCTTCCGAGCGGTACTCAAACCGAGGCACTGGATCAGTTATTCGCGGAGTCCGAAATCTTGTAACGGAATCAAGGGCAACTTCGCAACTTGGACTCGACTTGGACTGTTCTTCATAATGACTGACGTGGTTTAAAGATTCGGCGCTGCGCGTTGTATTCCTTGCCGCGGGCGGCCGTTTGGATTACATGCCGAGTTGAAGTCGAAGCGTAAGAACAAAGCCGGCTCGGTATATTTGTGCCGGCTCGCGGCGGCATCCCAGGCGGCAGATTTCACGCCCGAGCCAACCTAAAAGATCGATCAAAGGCATAAGGCATGGGTACCAAAGCGATCAGAGTCGCCCCCGAACTGCAGCTCGAAATCGAGCAGTTCTATTACCACGAAGCCGAGTTGCTCGATGACCATCGGTATCCGGAATGGCTCGATCTCTTTTCCAACGACGCCCGCTACTGGATGCCGACGCGAACGAACCGCCTACTGCGCGAACATGACAAAGAGGCGTCTGCGGATGGAGAGTTAGCGCTCTTCGACGATAGTAAGAAAACCCTCGGCTGGCGCGTCAAACAGATGGATTCGCTCACCCACTGGGCCGAAAATCCACGCAGCCGCAGTCGCCATATGATAACCAACGTGCGTGTCGCGCCGACTACATTCGATAGCGAATACGAGGTGAAATCCAATTTCATCTGCTATCGCAATCGCCTTGCGGACGAGGTCGACATTTGGGTGGGCGAGCGCACTGACCTGCTACGCCGCGACCAAGGGGAGGAATTGCTCATAGCCCGCCGTAAGATTCTGCTAGATCAAAACGTCGTACTATCGAAGAACCTGAGCGTATTTTTCTGATCTTGAGGATGAAGAAGATGACATTTCGCTCAAATCAAGCCGAATCTCTCGAACAAATGGTGGATTGGGAGCGTGGGCTGATCACGGGCCGCATCTTCACCGACGATGAAATTTACAAGCAGGAGGCTGAAAAGCTCTTCGCTCGAACCTGGATCTACCTGGCCCATGAAGACCAACTGAGAGAATACGGCGATTTCCTGAGCACCTACATCGGGGCCGATCGCATCCTGGTCGTGCGCCAACGCGATGGCTCGATCAAGGCGCTGCTCAATGCCTGCCGGCACCGGGGGATGAGCGTCTGCCGGGCGGACGTCGGCAACGCCAAATCCTTTCTGTGTTCTTTCCACGGCTGGACCTATGACCCCGCCGGCAACCTTAAGTCCGCGCCTAATTTCGCAGGTGCCTATCACGGCCAACTGGACAAGTCGCAATGGGGACTGATCGCCGTCCCGCGAGTCGAGAGCTACAAGGGCCTAATCTTTGGATGTTTTGCTCCGGACGCGCCTTCGCTGCTCGACTATCTTGGCGAGATGGGTTGGTATCTTGATTGCCTGCTCGATCGCCGCGATGGGGGCACCGAGATCATTGGTGGTGTGCACAAAATGCGCACCAGGGGCAACTGGAAACTTGCCTCGGAGCAGTTTGCGGGCGACAACTATCACGCGATCATGACGCATGTATCTGTTCGCGACGCCATGGCGGATCCGAAACCAGGCGGAGCGCCGGGTGGATTTGCACAGGTTATGTCGCTTCCAGGGCGTCAGTTCAGTTCGCGACAAGGGCATGGCATGGCGGGTTACCTGCTCAAAAATACCAGCTTGCCGAGCTTCACCAGCGAATCGTCGATGAGTGAAGACGAGGGAATTGTCGCGAACTACTATAAAGCTACGCGCAATGAAGTGGCCAATCGGCTAGGCGCCGAGCGCGCCGACGGACCCGCCGACGGGGCGGGCCTTGTCTTTCCTAATTTTGCTTTCCTATCCGGGGTGATGGGCAGTTCTGTTATTGCGGTCTTTCAGCCCAGAGGCCCGCATCTTTTCGATCATTGGCGTTGGGGAATCGTCGATAAGGCCGCCCCCAAAGTGGTGAAGGAGGCGATGGTCCGCTGCCTGCACGTCTGGCCAATCGCCCTGGCGGATGCGGACGACGGTGAGAACTGGGGTGGGATCCAGTCCAGCCTGGGCGGGCCGATAGCGCAAAGCCTGAAGCTTAACTATCAAATGGGGATAGGTACTGAGGGCACCGACAGCGTCTATCCGGGCACCATCGCGCCGAACATTACCAGCGAATTCGCTCAACGCCAGTTTTACCGCCGCTGGCTTGAATTCATGACCTCTGAGAGCTGGCCTGCCATCCGCGAGTGAGGCATGACGCGATGAAAGCCGGCTTTATCGGACTTGGCCATCAAGGCAAGTACCTCGCGATTAACCTGGTTGAGGCGGGCCACGATCTGATGGTTTTCGATGTCCGGCGCGAACCGCTCGAAGAGCTCGCCTGTGCCGGCGCGACTATCGCGGACTCGCCGCGAGTGATCGGCCAGTATGCCGAAGTGACCGCCATTTGCGTCTTGGATGACGCACAGCTTGAGGCCGCCGTGTTCGGACCCGAAGGAGTACTGGCGGCGGCGATGCCCGATAGCGTTGTCGTCATTCACAGCACGGTCGAACCCTCCTCGATCGCGAAGATTGCCACGGCGGCCGCGCCTTTGAAAATCGACGTTGTGGACGCACCGGTCAGCGGCGGCGAACTCGGAGCGAAGGGCAAGACCATGTCCTATATGGTCGGCGGAAGCGATCGGGCGGTCGAGCGATGCTTACCGTTGTTTCGGACCTCTGGGTCGAGCATCACGCGCACCGGGCCGTCAGGTAGCGGCATCCGCGCCAAGCTCGCCCATCAACTGATCATCTGTATCAATATGCTGGCCGCTTCCGAGGGAATGCGGCTGGGTCGCGCCGCCGGCTTGTCCAGCACGATCCTCGAACAGGTGGTGCATGAGGGGGGTGCTCAAAGCCGTATCGCCGATCAATGGTCGCGACTGTCGCTCCGTGCCGCAACGCCAGTATTCTTCAAGGATCTCCAGATATGTTTGAAGTTCGCCCATGAGCTCGGCCTTTCGGTTCCTGGCGCCGCACTGGTCCAGCAATTACTCGAACAAATAGTACCTTGATTCGCCCGAGACCCGTCACGGAAAGCCTTAACAGTTGAGCCTGGATTGCTGTTAGCGAGCCATGAGACTTCGTCACTGCAACTGCCCATCGATCGCAACCGTTGCACAAGTTGGCGACCGAGCACCGCCTTCATAACCTCTTTACCCACTCCGATTCATTACGATCTCGGAGCGACCCAGTAGAGTCGAAGCAGTGAATTTCAGATCCGCAGCGACCGAAATCAATTAGTTGAATCAACGGAAATTTCGAGACTTGACTCAGCTTGGACTGCTTACCGCAGAAAGCGCCGACGCGGCCTAAGGAGTTGTGTGCGTCAAGTTCAGCAAAAAGCGGTCCTAGGCACGCGGGCGCAGTGAAGCCGCGGGCGCGGAGCGGAGCCCTTTAGGGAGAGCTCAGCGCCGCGACCGGGGCGGGATTAGGCAGCTTGGCGCATGATTAGTTTTTTGTGTTCGCGTAATTCCTCCATGTTTAGATAACGAAGCTGCTCGAGCCAGTTCTCGTGGGTTTCGACGGCCAGGGCGCGGATCAGGCGCAAACAGCTCTGCGCGTTGGGAAAGATCCGCACCACCTGGGTGCGGCGCTTGATTTCCTCGTTTAAGCGCTCGAGCATGCTGGTGCTCTTAAGATGCTTGTGATGCTGGCGTGGGAGTCGATAGAAGCTCAGCCTTTCTTCAAGGTTTTCTTCAACCCAGGCGGTGAGCCGCGGGTATTTGCCCGCCCATCGCGCCAGCCAGGCCGTCAAATCGCTGCGTGCTTCGGCCAAATCGCGGCGGGCGTAAAGCCAGCGCAGCTCTTGCAGGCAGTCGTCGTCAACTTTGCGCGGTACGTAGTCCAGGGCGTTACGGAGGAAATGGACATAGCAGCGCTGCCAGACGGCTTCCGGCAAGACTTCGCGAATTGCCGCCTTCAGCCCCGCATGATCGTCTGACACCACCAGCTCCACGCCATTAAGCCCGCGCGCCTTGAGTCCGCGCAGGAAGTCGCTCCAGCTCGAACGGCTTCCCCGATTGGCGAGTTCCACCCCCAAGATCTGGCGGCGACCGTCCCAGTCGATGCCGATGGCGATCAGCACGGCGTGGCTCACAATCACCCCGGCCTCGCGAACGCGCTCGTAGCGGGCATCCACGATCAGGTAAGGGAAGGCTTCGTTCAAAGGCCGCGCCGCGAATTGGGCCAGGCTTTGGTCCAGGCGTTTGTTGATCGTGATGATGGAGGATGCCGAAAAGCTATGCCCGCATAACTCTTCGGTAATCGCCTTGACCTTGCGGGTCGAGACTCCTTGTACGTACATCTCCGCCAAAGCCGCCACCAACGCCCGCTCCGAGCGCTGATAGCGCTCGAACAGCTCGGTCGAAAACTGGCCCGTGCGATCCTGCGGTATGCGTAGTTCCAGCTTGCCCACCCGGGTGATTAAGCTGCGCCCGTAATAGCCTGAACGATAACCGTTGCGCCCCGTTGTGCGTTCGCTCTTGGCCGCCCCCAGAGCATCAGTCATCTCGGCTTCCAGCACTTCCTGCAGCGTTGCCCGAATCAGCTCCCGCAGAAAATCCGGTCGCTCCCAACCAGCGCTTTTAAATCGATTCTTTCAGCCTTATGCTCTCTCTTGGTCATGGTGTGCATCCTCGCCAAAGGATTCGGTGACGTTTCTCATCACCCGCATACCATGACCGCTCTCTTCTAGCGATTTTGCTGAACCTTCACGACGCTACCGCCTAAGGTCACGTTGACGAGGCCCTTGGCTCGTTTCGGAGTTTCGCCTGATTGCGCTCAGCAATGGGTTAATGGTCGAGGAGCAAGAGCTGGGACGGCGAGCGCGAGCACGGCTTGGATCATGCTAGGCTTTCAGGTTCGAGCATCCACTTTGGAGGCGCTTCATATATCTGAGATATCGACATGCGCTGTCGGGTGCCTGTAATCCATCGACAACGATAACACGTGTGGGTACCAAGGCGATTTTCAGGCGCCATACAAAAGTACGCGTCACCATAAGATTGGATCGTGATGTCGTCGAGCACTTTCGCGATCAGGTCCGCGGGGCGCGTCGGGGCAATTACCAGACGCTAATCAATGATGCTCTCCGCGAGCACATCCAATGACCGGGCTTGGCACAGCAGGTAGGCGCCGAGCTGCGATCGGTTCTGCGCGAAGAACTCGAAAAACTCAGAGCGAGTGCTTGAGCTTCTGCAGGTTGCGTCTCGGAATTTCGCGAAACCTAAAAGCAAGTTGGGCTAGTCGACTCGCTGCGAGACTGCAACGAGTTGATATGGGTCGAATAGAACTTCGCTTTGAGCGACGTCGAGAAGGCAGGCCTGGGGCAGTGCACATCACCAAGTACGTGCACGAGATCGCTGAAGTCGAGCGTTAGGTCAGGCACCGGACAAATAGGGTTCGATCTGTTACAAAAGAGGCGCATTGGGACGCCGACCCAACAAGGGGCTGCTCAAGCCCTATTCCAAAAAAGAATCAGGAAAAAAGTATACCGATGCAATGCTGTCGGCCGGCTCCGAGATGGCCCTAATTCGAGCCGCAAGGCTTAGACTCCCAAACGCGTCGCTTTTGTGCGGTCGAATGGCGCGAGAGATTAGGAATAAGTTGGAGGCTCAGAACACTGGCACTGACCCTAAACAAAGCTCAACAAAATCAAGGAAAAACGGAAATTAGTCCTCACTATACTTCAGCGTGTTTCACCCGATTACGGCACCAAAAAGGCACCCATCTCTTCCGAAACGAGCTTTTGGATTTGCGACTAAGCGAGCATGGCCAGGCGAGGAAGTCGCTTATAGAGGCTGGGGTTGACCCGCCAGCCACTTCCGTCCGACCAATCCGTCGTTTTTGACTTATGAACGCCGTCCGGGGTTGTCATGTCTCCCGATTGTCGTAGACCCTAACCTCCTTTTTCCGGTCGTGCTCAATCCTCGAGCCGCCGTACGCGAGGCAGAACTCATAATCTGATGTTAGCTTTCGTTCGACAATCTATCTATGACTAAGCCAGCGCGAGTAATTTCGGCGCGGACTCCCTCTACAGCGTCGTTCAGGCGGTGGAGAGCAACATCATCTGCGTCAGTATCTGCCATCTGGGAGGCGTTGCTAAACCTTTCGGCGATCCGCCTGGCGAGAAATTCCAGATCGACTTTCTGAGCTTCCGTGGCCATCTTGCTGGCATCACCGATTTCAGTCAGGATGCGCGGTACTTCCTCGGATAATTCCGTAAGTTCATGAGCAGTTTTTAGGCTTTGCACCGTTCTACCCCTTCCATTGCGACAGATCCCGCTGCAGCAATTCCTCAAGCTCTTCGATTTCCGGGTAGAATCGAGCACGCAACATGCGCTCAGTTTGGCTATCAATCGGCGGGAAAAGTGCACCGCCCCCAGAACAATGTCTAAAGAAAGGTCCAAGCAACTCTATAGTTCGATGGAAATGTTTTCTCTCCATCGCATCTCGGAGACGGCGCGCCCGGGCGGCCAGGTGGGGATGGGCTGGTGCCCGTTCCACCTGATTTATCGCGCGTTTTGAGATCGTGCTCCGTTCGAAAGGTATCTGTGGAACGCCGATGAATTCAGTAATGCGGTCCAGATATTGTTGTGCGTTCGTTTCGAGATCCTGGACGAATGTAACGAGGACATTTTCGCGACCCGAGTCGTGAAACCATCTCTTAAGATGAAATGCATAGCGACTGGCGCCTAGCATATTCCCTGAGCGCTCAATCCACCTGCTGTGATGTTCGAGAGCTTCGGGAAAAGTTTGGCGAGTGATCCAACCTTCGGATCTCAGCAATCGGTAATGAGAGTAAATTCTCGCGACAGGATCCCGTAGCGAACACACTATCCTGCAGCCAGGCAGATCTCGTGCAATACGTGCTGAAGCCTCCTGATCATCAAAATAAGTGGGCGTGATCTCGCCCAGAACCATTGACGACGGGTAGCCCCGAAAGAGATACAGATACCAATCGAATCCGAGCGAATAATTGTTTGAAAAGAAATCCGTTTCTTTGGTTCCGCGCGGTAGGCCGACGTATCCCTGCAGGGCAGCATGCAGCCATGTAGTCGCAGTGCGGGCGGGCCCGATACCGATGAAAGTCGGAAGATGTTGATGTTCTTTCTTTTGCAATGAAAGACCCAAACCGATCAACCGGGATTAGTTAGCTTCAATAAGTTGAGGCGGGACGAAAGCGCCAGAGAGGGAACCCGACACGTCGCCCGGGACGGATCAGTCGGGTACAGCACGCCCAAATTGTTAGGGGCATATTTTCGTTTTTTACTCGGGACCCCTTCGCGGCACAGCAAGCTAGACTGCCGATAGAATTCCAATTTTCATCGCTGCTTCACTTCACGCCAAGAGGTAGTCGGTCCCCTTGGCGCGACACGCTTGACGCTCTACACCGAATACGTCAAGCTCGGCTCGTGCGCTCCCCGTCTATCCTCAACACGTAGTGCGGCTACGCACCGGCGCCCGACCGATTCTTTCGGCTCGGGCGTCTGTTCGTTTGTCGGCCGCGAAGCGACTAAGTAGCCACATTAGAGAGCCGTCACTGTCAGCGAAAAGGTTCGAACGTAGCCGAAGGACCTTTAGAGTGGAAACGCGGCGACCCTCTGATTGAGGATCGCCGCGCATCTCAAGTTGAGCAGACTTGACCCGGAACTTAGGTGGTTATTATTTCTGCGCTGATCCTGCCAATGAAACGTACACTGTTGAGCTGTTGACAGCGCCGTTGACAGTGCCCACGCCCGTCGTAAAAGGCGCCTGCTTGCCCGGAGCGGTCCCCCCAGTCACGACGTAGGTTCCGTTGAAGCTTTGGACCTGTCCCGTCGCGCCTGAATTCTCGGTCAGTGTGGGGCAAGCAAGTCCCGAAATGTCGATGCTAATTGTGTTATTGCCATTGCCGCTCGAGAGCTTTCCGCGACCAGTCGCCGGAAGACAATCGCCCACATTCGAAATTGCAAGGCCCGTATCAGTTTGGTCGATACTTAGCGCAAATGTGAGTTGGTTGAAGGTCGCGTTGCCTACGAGACTCTCGACGCCGCTGAGGCATTCGCACGTGTGACCGGTTTCGCAAGCGACAGGGGTGGCGCCCCCGCAAGTCCCTTCGGCAAGCTGCCCGGGGCCTACCCCTCGCACGCTGATCGCCGTCAACCCGGCCGTAATTGCCGCCGCAGACGCGACCATTGGCGACGCAGAGATGGCCATCGCCATCGCTCCAATCATCGACCCTATTAGCTTTCCTTTGCTCATCTAATGCTCCCCTAAACTTTTTGATCGCCTTGTTATCAATTTAAGCGATTCTTTACTGTTTTGTGGCGACTAACCACAGTCTATCTGTCCGTACTCAACCGACTCATAATACTACTTTCGTAGGAGTTGTCCATCGTTCTTTTATTTCTTGCTTCGCGAGATGAGCGGCACAACGTGGCGCTCGACGCGGAGAACGTGCGCTTCCGTGCTGTATTTAGGAGCCGAAGATCTAGGGCGTCCCACCGACGCGCATCGAACTTAGAGGAAGAGCACTCGAACATCGACGCCAATGGATGGAACATCAGCTTATTGAACCGCCACTCCAAAAAAGTCGCGGTGGGACCTGGCTCTCCTCGGGACGCGGCACTGCATTTCAGAATCGTTTCGAGATAACCGCTGACGCTGTCGCGGAACTTAGATGATTTCAGGAGATCGAGTGGCCGCCTATCGATATATGTGGGAACTAAGCAAATGAAACCATAATAGTTGCTGCGTTTGGGCTTTCGAGTTACCGTGCCGCGGGAAAACGGAGATGAATCGACGTCGGATGATGTTGTGGATGTTTCTCCCGCTAGTGGTTTGTATGTCTATACTTGCGGTCGAAAGGACGTGTGCTATTACTTCCAGCAGTCGAGCAAACGCACCCGTAATCGCTGATAAGTTTGGCGACGAACCGTTATTTCAAGCGGAAGCCAAGACGAAATGCGCCGAAGATGGGGCCGGTCCCGACACTGACTGCGTCAATTACATGATGCAGTGAGGATGACCCTCCCAAAACATCGTCGGCCCCTTCGAATGAGAGGATATGGACGCTCGAAAGCCGTAACGTGCATGCTGAATGGCTGTTCTTTTACCGTCGATACCACAGAGCAATTTTCCAAGTCGAGACAATGTTTCGACGCTAAGAATTTGGTTGTATTTTTGCTGGACCGTTTTGTTCGTGGACCATCCGGCCTATGCTGGAAAGTTAGTATTGACGCAAGTTGGCAACACAAAGAGTTCGAGGGTCTGAAAAAGGTGAAACTGATGTCCCCGCAGGCTCGGCATTTCTTGAAAGATCTTTCCGGGGAGCAGCTTGCAGCGCTTCCGACCTGGGACGGCAATCCACCGAACCTCTACCAAGGCGTCGCCGACAACTTGATGAACCAGCTACCCAAGATTCAGCAAATCGCGAAGGAGGGTAAGGAGATGAACGCGCAGGTTCTGCTCGCGAAGATTGGCGGCGTATTTGTACCGACCGGTGAGCCACACCTCTCTCCGATAGGAAGGAGATAAACCACGCAGAAGGTTCTTTGACTGTCACAACTTCGAATAGCAGCCGCGAGGACCTACATTGCGTTCGTGCATTCCACGTCACCAACTAATAGGGGCTTGAAGAAGGAAGACCTGTCTAGTTGATTTCGCCGTATTTGATTTTTAGTTACATCGGGGGGGTTAGATTGATGTCCTTGGGGAATCGGCTTCGAAATAACAGTAGCCTCGCCTGGATGATAATTTGTTATTTTGCCCGCAGAATACGGAATAAGAGATGTATATTCATCCTCCTGTGCCCCGAACTCGCCAGCCCAGGAAGATTTTGCAAACCTTCTCAACACATAGCACCCACGTAAGGCTCGTGCGTCCAGGGCATTAGCAGCTGCCCTCGCGGCGCTTGCATCAGTATGAACGCGTACTTGGATGAAAACCATCCAGAACACTTACGGAGCGCGTTTGTAACTCCTCCGCAGTCCATCGTGTAAGTTAACTGTTGGGTACGAGCATTTGTCCTTTCCGCTGTTCGGGGCGAGCGCGCCGTGATCATAAGTCGCAACGAGTGCGTGAATGCCATCCGCGATGACGAATTTGCTGCCGTCTTGGGCTATCATAACAGAATCCGACGGCGATTCGGTGTTTACCCACTTCCCAATGAACTCATGACCGTCGGATTTGGAATGGTGGTGGCACGCAGCGAGAAAGATAAGGCAGAGAGGTAATAGATACCGAGCGTGAGTGACATTCATGAGATCTCCGGAAAATAACCCTGACTGTTTCATGATCGTGTCTCGGGTGAAGCAATATCAGCTAACACTTTTCACCGGCTGGACTTCGGCAGTCCAACCGTCGTCAAATGGACATCAGATTCCCTCGTGATATCGTGCCGGCGCAAAGAAAGTTCTTCTCCTCCTTGGTCCAGTTTCGGTTTTCGGACCCGCTGATTTACGAATGAGCCTCACGCCCCCAACACCAGGTGCGCCACAACTGCGCCTGAGTGTTCGACGACCCTCAGATTCCGGATACCTGATGATACGACAACAACACCCGCGGGGTGGGCTTCGCTTAGCCGACAGGCGCATTTAGGTGCAAATATTCCTCGTGGTTGTTGGTTCTGGTGGTGACTTTCCTGCCGCGCGGCGACCCGATGGCAAATCATTTGGTGTGCCGCTGAAGGTCTTGCCTGCGCTCGGCGACACAAATCAGCAGAATCCCAACTTGCCATGCACTTTTGAAAGAAACGGCGATAAAATGGCTTGCATTGCTGCGGCACTGAAGGTGCAGGCCGGAAAAAGGGAGTGGCTGTGGCTGTCTCGTTGACGAATATATTTGTTTTGATGCTCGAGAACCGCTCTTTCGATCACATGCTCGGGTTCTCCGGCATCACTGGGTTCGATGCGGAAACGGGGGCTCCGACCGGCGTTAAAGGGCTTGCCGGCAGTGAGTCCAACAACTACCGAGGCCAGGTCTACATCGTGTCGCGAGGAGCGGACGAGACAATGCCGGTCGATCCTGGCCATGAGTTTCTCGATGTGCTTGAAGAGCTTTGCGGGACCAACGCCGCTTACTTGCCGGGCGGGAACTATCCTTCCATAAATAACAGCGGTTTCGTCAGTGACTATGCCTTGTCGCACACGAAAGACGAGGGCAACGCGCCCAGCAACTACGGAGAGGTATTGAAGTGCTTTGGCCCAGAGCAGTTACCGGTCCTCGACGCTCTGGCACGCGAATTCGCGGTTTGCGATAACTGGTACGCCTCGATCCCCGGACCGACATGGCCGAACCGACTATTCGCCTTTGCGGCTTCCTCCGATGGCCTTGATCATAGCCCGACCACTGCCGAGATTTTGACGTGGGAAACCGTTGATGGCATCGAATTCAGAAATGGTACGATCTTTGATGCTCTGAAGCGGAAATCCGCCAATGGCTGGAGAATATATTCTGGCGACGACTTTCCGTTGGTGGCCGCGCTGAAAGGCATCACGCTTGCCGACATTCGTAATTACGACCGGTTCGCGGCAGATGTCGCAAAGTCGGATTACCCATGGCTCTTAACCTGGATAGAGCCAAATTACGGTGACATGGCGTCCGGCACGTTCAAAGGCGGCACTTCACAGCATCCGACGGACGGCGTCACCCCCGGCGAGGCGGTCATCAAGGCAACTTACGAAGCCATCCGAAACTCCCCGCATTGGAACTCAAGCTTACTCATTGTGACTTGGGATGAACACGGTGGGTTTTTCGATCATGCGACGCCGCCTGTCGCCATTCCTCCTGGCGATACCGAGCCACTGTCAAAATACAATCAGTATGGTTTTACCTTTGCTCAATATGGAGTTCGGGTCCCTGCCATCATCGTGTCGCCCTATATTCAAAAAAATGTCATCGATCATCGCATTTACGACCACAGCTCCATTCCGGCGACGATCGAGGCAGCGTTTGACCTGCCGGCGCTCACCGCTCGTGACAAGGCCGCGAATTCGGCGATACCACTTCTCAATTTTGCTAATCTCCGGACCGATCCCCCAGCTACATTGCCTGTTCCAGCCGCTCCGGGTACGCGGGCAAGAGTTCAAAACGCGCCGGCGCCTGATAGCACCGTAGACAGCGGTAATCTTCCAGCTTTCTTGCATGTCGCCATGCGTCGTGACGTAGCGGTCTCGCCCACCGCACAGCGCCATTCGATTCTCGCGCGGGTGCAAGCGATTCAGACGCGCGCGCAGGCGAAGCAATACATCAATGAGGTTCGAGCTAAAATTCAAGCCGCCCAGGCCATCCAAGGTAAACCTTAAAAGGCTGGGCAACCTCACAGTCTTTCTAACTTCATCGCTCGCCACACGGAGGTTTGTTGAGGATCGCTGCGAGCCCATCGCCACGGTTGAAGGGCTCGGCGGGTTATGTGTAGCTGATGACGAAGAGCGAGGTTCTACAATTCCACTATCCCCACGTCGAGGAGTTCGCACCCTGGCAATGTCTCGAACTGCCACATCTTTGCCCTATATCAGCGAAGTTCGCCAGGCACTATGGAGCGTGACGTCGACTGAATAAACTTCTCCAAATTGTCGTCAGGCTCACATGCGCCCGCTCCTCGCCACCGTCGCTGTCGCGATGATTCAGTCAGCCGCATTAGTTTTCGGTGAGCCCTTTCAGTTTGGTAGCTGCGCCTCACCGCAAACGGCTCAGAATACCGCTCCTTCGGAGCCAGCGCCTTCTCCGAATCATCCATCGGTAGTGATTCCAACGGAGCAACGCCATAGATGCAAGTTCACACTCCAAATCAACCGGCGAGCAATTCTTATGACGGTTCCCGTCTCAGAGCCAAGCACCCCGGTGATACTTGGTTCTTTTGACGCCCAGATTGAAAGCTGCTCGGCAATTCAAACCAACTGCCCGAATCTGGTCGTAGCAGTACCAACGCCGCAAGGTGGTATTTGTTGTCAACGGAAAAAGAACCGCCCCCATCTCTGCGCGAGCCTAGACTTGAGATTCCTTAGAGAACCAGAGTGGCAGTTGAGGTTGATAAGGACGCCGGTGCCTGCTAACTGCGTGCCTCGATGACCCCCGTCGCTTTTCATATTGGAGCAAGGCGTGTGGTGAAGAAATTTTGCCACCGCTTTGCGCGCGTGAAAGAGAATACAGGACCGCTGTCAACACTGGAGTAAAAGTACGTCAGTACGCCGAACTAACAATGAATCAGTAGGGGCACAAGAAGGCCCTAGCGCAGGGGCCTTCTTGTGTGTTTTAGATCAGGGTTTGGTGGTATCGCCGGGCTCAGTGTCAGCGCGGGACGACGCTTGCTCTGTTTGAGCCTGTAACTGTTGCCATTTATTTCGAGGATGTGAACGTGATGGGTTAAATCGTTCCTTTACGCTATACACAGGTAGGGCGGGAGAGGCGTGGGCAAAAGATCTGATAAGTTCGACCGATTATTAGTGACCATGGTGAGACGTATTTCCAAACCCGGAATTCTAATCGGCAAAGTTTTAGAACTTCCTGCTTTAACGAGGAGCAGGGTGGTAGAGCTCGGAAGTTTGCGGAAGAGTCGGCGATCCGTCGGCGAATAGAACGTTCCCGTCATGCAGCAGGAGCCTGAGGCCGGCGCGGTTCTGATTCATCCAGCCGGTCGGTGAAAATTGCTTGGTCAATGGATCGAATAGCTCGGGTCGTGGGCCGCCAATGATCAAAGCCCTCCCGTCAGCCAAAAGGGTTATCTCAAAGCCCGAGACATTGCGAGCTCCAAGTACCCCGACGCCCTCGAAGCGCTTAGTTTGCGGATCGAATAATTTCGCATAATTGGTGTCCTTGTGTGACAGGAAGTTTTTGAGGATAAGCAGCCGACCATCTTTCAACAAAATTGTATTGCTATACAAGAAGCCTCGCGGAATAGAACCGGCTGGCTCGTCAATTCCCGTAGCCACATCATAGATCGAGATTGGGATGGAAATGGTCGAGTCGTCGTCCCATGGCAGGATTTCTTCTGGTAACGAAGCGCGTGATATGACTAACAGTTTATCGCCAGACAGCTGTGCAAAAATGTTCATCTTTTGCAGTTCCGCAGGTTCTTCTGTGGCTGTTCCGGTCGCCGGGTCGTAGATCTCGCCTCCACACGCGTTCCGCCGGTATGGCGGCGAATAATGAAATAACACCCGCCCGTCATCAAGAGTCAGACCTCCAAAGTTGCATACTTTGATCAAGTGACCACCGGACACTAATTTCATCGTCGTCGGATCCAGGGTTTGTACGGTGCTTTGTTTGCCGCCATACCAGAGCATGAAGCGACCGTCCTTAAGCTTGACCAGCAGAGCTGCGCCGGCCTGATCAGGTACGTTAGCAGCTGCCGAGAACCGTCCACTCTTCGGATCGAAAATCTCCGCCTGGATCTTTCCCCAAACCAATTGGATGATAAAAACCCGTCCGTCGGGCATCACGGCACCCTGCGCATCTTGTAAGAGCCTCATGCCTCCTGAATTAATTTCCCTGAAACTCCCCGCTAATGGGGTCTTGATCGCTACGAGTGGTGCCACGGTGCGAGCCACGACTTGCACATGAGTCTCGGGTCCGGTCCATGATATTGCGGGAACAGTGCCATCCATCATCTCCACTGAGTTTGGCTTTAGCTGAGTCATATTCCCGTTGCGTAAGACGCGGAAGCCAGTTAATCCCACTCCTTGCCGATTGTCGGCAACCTCGTGCCGCAAATAGAGAAACCTGCCCGAAGGGTCAATCATAAGCGCTTTGTAACTGGCGATTTCGCCGGGTAGGTTGAGCGGCGGTCCGGCGCTATGAAGCGTCCCATCGGAGGCGATGCGGAATCGATGAAGCGCAGCCGCCCGCGGCATATTACCGGATTCCGTCAGCCATGCAACGACATATAGGAACTCACCGCTTGCTCCCATGGCCATCGAAGTTGGTCCGTAATGTATATCGATCGTGCGAGCTATCGGGTTGGGTCTGAGAGCACCGGTAATAGGATCGACGAAGTATTGTGAAACGGTATCGTTAGCGGAATTGGTCACGTATGCGAAACTTCCGCTAAGATCGGTCACGATCGCTTGTGCGTCTCCACCCGTCGGCGCCGAACCGATCTGCTCGCTCGATCGGTTGGCTAGTACCCGGAATGAAATAACACTGGCCGTGGGCGAGTTAAGCGCGTAGTAATAATTGCCGCCTGGACCGAAGGCCATCGCATCTATCTGTCCGCTCATCAGCGGTTCGCCAGTTTTCGTCAGGCGGCCCGTTGTTGAATCGACCGTATACGGAACTCTGTCCCACAGCAGGATATGACCACTCGGCGTAAAGATGGGAGGCCCGGCATCGGCCGGAAGGCGCGGATTGGCCGCCGAATTCATCTCAAGCGCACCAGTTGTCGCATTGATGCGGTAGTACTGGAGATCGTCCACTGTGGAAGGCGGAAGATCAACCGGATTTGTCGAGTAACCAAAGTCACCGCCAGGCTGCACCACCAGCCAAATTGCGTGGGGCCACCAGGCCATGTGCTGATGCTGCGCCCATAGCGCTCCTTTAGCAGGCAGCCCACCGGCAAGGATCAGCGATCCGTCATCGGCGATTCTATAACTCGCGATCACGCCGGCTGGAGTCTCTACATAAATATATTCCTTGGCTACGGAAATATTTCTATCTGGATTACAAGCTGACAGCCCCCGAGCAATGGCGACGACAAGCACTCCCGATATCGCGTTTTGCAGAATCCTTCGAAGTATTTCTAACGTTTTAAGTACTGCTTTCATGCTTCGGAAGCGTAAACCGATATAACGAATTACCGATGCAATCGGGGTCTAAACAATTATACACTTACGGATGTTGAAGTCTCGCGCACAAGCTACCGACGTGTCCATTCATAAACGCCTTTCTCCGAGCAAATTTTGTTGGACACTTTCATGGACAAAGCCGTTAAGAGGCGCATAAACGATCGCGGGTTACCTGGGAGGACCATCATTGATGAATGAATAGCGTCCTAAGAGACACCATAAGACTAACGGCCATTCGTCACGTTGTAATCCTGGACTGGCACACCATGAAATATAAAAGAGACCTTTGCAGGCCTGGTCTTGCCGCAAATCATTTGACCGTGGGCAGGCAAGAGCAGAGGTCGAGCAGGATCGGCGGAATTCATGGCGGGACTGGGCGAGACGATGAAATATCCGCAGTTTGAAGCCCGCGAATTTATTGCCACGGGTGGCCGAGTTGTGATGCTTTTTTTCGAACTGCCTCGTGTCAAAGCAACTGGCATCTGAGGTCGACAACTTTATGTGCACGTTCTGAAGTTCAAAGGCGGCAAGGTATCGCAATTCCCGATTTTCGAAGACACTGCGCCGGTTGTTGCCGCGCTGCATAGCTACCGAAAGTAGCTAGGCGCTGGCGGTGACACAAACCTTCGATGGTTAAGCGGCACACTGAGTCAGCGATCATCTCTTCGGCCTCCATCTGGCTTCGCGGCTTCGAGTCGGGGCAATTTCAGGATAGCTGTTCGAGAAGCGCCTTGGCTTGTTTCAAATCGGCGGTGTCGAAGCCTTCGGTGAACCAGTTGTAGATATCGGCGAGCGACGCACGCGCTTCCTCACGTCTGCCTTGCCGGGCGAGCAGGTGAGCCAGGCTCATCGAAGCACGCAGCTCAAACGCTTTGGCATGTTGGCGGCGTGCTATTGCTATTGCGGAATTGAAAGCAGCTTCGGCCTCATTGAGAGCCCCCGCCATCACAATGAATTCGCCTCTCAGCTGGTGCAGCTCCGATTCGAACAGCCGAGAGCCGCCCGCTGCTATTCTGGCTATCGCCTGCTCCACAATTGCACTTCCTTCACCAACACACCGCGCGTGGATGTAGGCCCGGGCGGCGAGGCAGTCAGCCCAATGATGATCCCAAGCAACCTCAGCAGCACTGAGTCCCGCCTCCAGTTGATCGAGCCCGTCTTCGACGACACCTTCCGCCACCATGATCTTCCCTAGCGCAATCGTCCCGAAAACGATTCCCCAGCGGTAGCCACTCTGTGTTGACCGTTCAAGGGCCTCCCGAGCATGGACGCAGGCGCCTTGATATTCCCCCAAGAAGTCGCAACGCATCGTCAGCAGATAGTGCGTGCCAATCGCATATGCATTAGCGGGAAGCGCTTTTTGGAGGAGTTCGACAAGACGCTTAGCGTGGCCCCGAGCCTGGTCTGGATAACCAAGGATCCAACAGACCGAAACCAGTAGACCGGTGCAATTGAGGAGACCCAGAGCTATATTCGGATCGTTGATTATCGTATCCCGTGTCTGCTGACTAATGCCCAAACCTCGCTCGAGGTGTTGCCGCGCCGCAGGATATTCTCCGTTTTCAGCCGCTAGCAGCCCGCAGACGAAATTGCCGCAGAAAATTTCAATCTCGCCCCGAGTCTGCTCTGCCAGTTCCAGCGCATAGTGTGCGAATGTCGCCGCTTTGTCGAGACTGGTTGCCGAACGATGGAAAAAAAACAAATGACAAAGCACTAAGGTCAGATATCTCGTGTTACCAGTCTCGTGACATAGTTCCAAGAGCCGCTCGTCATTTTGTAGATTCTCAATCCCCGTGAGGGAACGGATCGCGATTAAGGGTCCCATCAGCGCCGCTCGGACCGCAAGTTCATCGGCATCGCGAGCCCTACCGGCGTCCAATTTCGTCAGTAACTCCAGCGCACTGTTGAGCTGCTCGATAGCTGCTTCGTAGAAGGCGCGTACTGCGGCCTGTTCACCCGCTCGACGCAAATATTCGATGGCCTTGAGGCTGTTGTTGCTGCGGCGATAGTGATGCGCCAGGTCTTTCAGGTGATCGTCGAGGCGGTCGGAAAACAGCGACTCGATAGCCTCCGCAATCTGATGGTGCAGGAGCTTGCGACGTTCGACCAGCACGGAATTGTAAGCCACTTCCTGAGTGAGCGCATGCTTGAAGATATATTCAACATCGGGAAACGCAGGCTGCTCGTAGATGAATTCTGCGCCCTGCAAATGCGAGAGCATGCCGTCGAGTACGGTCTCGGTCCGCTGGGACACTTTTCCGACCAAAGCTGCGGGAAACTCCCGGCCGATGACCGCGAGAGTTTGCAGCAATTCCTTTTCCTCTGGCGGCAACCGATCGATGCGCGCCGCCAGCACGGCCTGCACCGTGGCGGGCACCTTCACTGCATTCATTGATCTGACCAGCTTGATCGAACCGTTGCGCAGCAATGCCCCGTCCTCAAATAGCGCCTGTACGATCTCTTCTACAAAGAAGGGGTTGCCTTCGGTGCGCTCGACGATGAGGCGCTTGAGTGCCACGAGATCCTTGCCGTCGCCGAGCAACGCATCCAACATCTCGGCCGCGCCAGCCGCGGACAATGGATCGAGCCGCAACTGAGTATAGTAAGCCTTGCTATTCCACTGATGTGAGTATTCGGGACGGTAGTTCACCAACAGTAGGATCTCGGCGGTGGCAATCGAGCCGGCCAGCAGGTCGAGCAATGCCTGGGTTTCACTGTCGATCCAGTGAAGATCCTCGAATACGACGATCAGGGGCTGGTTGAGGCTTTCGCGCAGCAGGATGCGCTTAAGGGCGTCCTGCGTGCGCTGCCGCCTAATCTGTGCATCCATCTGGGCGAAAGGATCGTCACCCTCATGGATTCCGAGCAGACCGAAAACGTAAGGCACGGCGTCTTCCAGCGAACGGTCGAGTTCGAATAACTTGCCAATGACTTTTTGGCGGCGCTGACGCGGGTCATCTTCCGGGACAATGCGAAAATACTTGCGCAGGAGTTCGACCACCGGGACGTAGGCGGAGGCCTTGCCGTGCGAGACCGAATAGGCCTCCAGCACCATGCAATCGCTTTGCACGACGGCTTTGAACTCGAACAGCAGGCGGGACTTACCGACGCCCGGCTCGCCTGTCGTCGCAACGATCTTTCCGTGCCCCTCGCGTGCCGCTTCCAAGGCACGGCGCATCTCCGCCAATTCCGCCTCGCGGCCGACGAACCTGGTCAGACCGCGCCCCGCTGCGCGCTGGAAGCGAGTGCGCAGCGGTCCGAGGCCCGTGACTTCGTAAACGTTGACCGGCTCACTAACACCTTTGACCCTGGTCGCGCCCAGCGCCCTGAGCATGAAGTAGGCTTCGCAGAGTCTGCGCGTTACTTCCGTGACGGCAACCGAACCGATCGGAGCGAGGGCCTGCATACGCGAGGCCAAATTCGTCGTGTGCCCGATGGGCGTGTACTCAGTCTGGCCCGCGCCGGTATGAATCGAGCGCACGACGACTTCGCCGGTGTTCACACCTATCCGCGTCTGGATCGGAAGTCCGCCCTGTGCACGAACACGATTAGAATGGCGCTTGAGTTCATCCTGTATTCGCAGCGCCGCGTAAAGCGCGCGCTGCGGATGGTCCTCGTGCGCGGCCGGCGCGCCGAATAGCGCGAAGATGCCGTCACCCGTGGACTGCACGACGTAGCCACCGTAGCGATGGACCGCATCGATCATCAGCTTAAGGGCCGGGTCGATAATTGCACGCGCTTCCTCGGGGTCGAGGTCCTCCATCAATTCGGTCGAGCCCTTGATATCAGCGAAAAGCGCGGTGACGGTTTTACGCTCGCCTTCGAGGGCATTTGCAGCGTCCGTCCGCTCCACCGTTATTCGAATGATGGGAGAGGCGACCGTCGGCGGTTTAGCTGGATCCGTTTGAAGCTTACCAGCTAGCGCGGCTCCGCATTCACCGCAGAACTTCGCGGCAGGAGCATTATCGGCAGCGCACTGCGGACATCTTCTCAGAAGCCCTGCTCCACATTCAGAGCAGAATTTCTTGCTCCCGGGATTTTCGAACTGGCAGTTCGGGCAGCGCATTCACCCCCCCTGGGCGCCGACACTCCACTCATTTCGGTCTAGCACAAATGGTGGATAAATTGCGCACCAAAGTGCTAGATTTCCTCGTCCTCAATCGCCAACCCAAACGACTGCGCTTATAAGTGCGAAGCTGCGGCACTCACAATGTCATTACTGACGCCACTTGTAAGGAGGAGGCCTTCAGGACAGCACCCAACCTTCAATTGCTATCGGTTTTGGTTTCGTGCCGACTTGAATGGTTCCTTGACACGTTCACGCGGCATTCGGAGTGCGCCCGCCCCCGGGCCACTAGCACGAGCGCGTTCTCGAGGCGGCAACTGTTCAAGGGTCCGCCTTTGATGTATATGTCCACGGGAAATTGTCAGATAGCTCGGGGAGGCGAACATGACGGCACGCGTTTTCTGGAATAGTTTTTGGCTATCGGCTCTCGCGATTGGTGCTCTCGCTTTCACTGCCAAACCTGCACTAGCGGCTGCAGCAACTGCGTTCAGCGCAGTCGGTTCGGGGGTGAGTTCAGGAGCGACCAACGGGTGCTCAGAATGCGAATCGGGGCACACTTGCATTTGCGTACCGATTACAGGAACAGGCACGGGCACGGCCGCCGTCATCGGAGCGGTCACATTCAGCACGGTTTTCGTGATCGACTCGACGAATTCGTAGGCCGGCGTATGCGACGACAGCTACGGAACTGTGACGCTGACGCAAAAGACCAATGCGAAAAACAAGCTGGTCATCGACTATCACGGATTTCTCTGTGGCCTTTCAGGAAACACGACAGTTGACGGCACCTATCTGATAGATGGCGCAGACTCGACCGGGAAATTTGCGAATTACGGCGGGTCCGGAAATTTGGCGGGCAGCGAAAATCTTTCAAACGGCGCCATTCTGGGAAACCTGAACGGTACGATTCAGAAGCCGTAGTCCAAGAGGAGCAGGGGAGTGACTCCCGGCTCTTCCTGGTTGTGGCTCGGGTTAGTTACGGGGCGCACTATCATACACTTCTGATGCCCGCGACCCGGCTGTCCCGCTGAATCCTGGAGTGTCCGTGCGCCACGCTGAACCTCAGCGTTGTCGATCGGGCGGCCGGCTTTGGTCTGCCGAATGATCACACGCTACAGATCAGGACAGTCTCGCTCCGAACATCATGTACGGTGTCAGAGTGTGTCGATGGTTCGTGAGAATAGCGTTCATCTCCGCTCTGTTCTCTCAAAAGACTCCTGCCTCTAGCGGCTAGCATTGGGAACAAAGTGGCATCCGACTTAGGAGTGCGGCATCGCTCACCGCAATCGAACCGACCGGCCCTGCCGCGAGCCTCCCTAAGAATCACCTCACGACATCTACTGGCTGCCAAGTTCGACGATCAACGCAAGGGACCGTCAACTTTAAGCGACGTCGACAAGGCAGGCCCGGAGCAGTGCACATCGCCAAGTACGGGCGCGAGATCGCTGAAGTCGAGCGTTAGGTCAGGCACCGGACAAATATGGTTCGATCTGTGCACAACAGGCGGGTTGGGACACCAGCCCAAGAAGGAAGCTGCTCAAGCCTTATTCAAAAAAGAGCCAGGAAAAAGCATACCGATGAGACGCTGTCGGCCGCTCCGAGATGGCCCTGATTCGAGCCGCGAGGCTTAGAACATGCACCGCGTCGCTACTATGCGGTCGAATGGCGCGAGAGATTACGAAGTAACAGGCCGGCGGGTTTTACCAGAATGCCGCCTACGTTCAATCGGTTCGGATCGCGAAATCAAATCGATCTTGAGGCTCGCGCTGAGCGCTCGCGCCGTCCTGGCCAGGGTCTTCAAAGTCAGATTGTTGAGTTTGCCCGGCTCGATTTGAGCGATCATCGGTTGGCTAACACCCGAACGCTGCGCGAGCGCCGCCTGTGTAAGTCCCCTGCTCTTCCGTAAGTTCGCGATCTTGTGTTCGATCAAAATATTGGCAAGCTCATCTTCGACCTCGCGTCGGAGATTGAGCTCATCAACCTTTTTTTCGAGCAACGCGAGTCCTGGATTTTTTGTATTCATTTTCGACCTCTTTCAATCTCGCGCGCATCAACTGGAGAATTCCGGCCGGAGTGTCGGTACGCTTCTTCACGTATCCGCCGATCAGCACGGCCCTCTGCCCCGACAAAAATCCGTAATATATTCGCACGCTCGTCCTGCGGAGCTCGAACAAGCCGTTTCCCAGCGACTTGGAGTGCGGTTCACGCAACTGATTGCCCAAAGCACGCAACGCGCCGATCAATACCGCAGCGTCTTTAATATCTTTCGCGTCGGTCAGACCAGCGACGAACTCGGCGAAGTGTGACTGGCCGCCCGACGTTTGGACAAATTGAGTGGGCGCCGGATCGTAAGATCGGAGTGGCAGAGAATTACGGCAGCGGTCCGGATCCGCATGGCCTGGGGCTCGTGGCAGCGGAGAGCGGCGCGAGCCTTACGGCTGATTCGCTACCATCCGAATACTAACGCCGGTGTGAGTCGGTTTTCAGCGGAAGCGGGAGGCCTAACGATTCGAGCGATTTCCCGGAGTTCATTACCTGGCTTCCGGACAGCCGTAGGGTTCTGTATTCCAACCTGACGGACCATTCGTTGCGTTTGTGGGACACGCAAACCGGACAACGAACGACAGTAATCCCAGGCCGCCGTCCTTAGCTGAAACAAAAAAGGATCGTTAGCGCCAGCAGACCCGTGTCGTATCGCGTTCCGATATTTGCCATGCCGCCTCAGGGTTCTTGTCCACCCTACCCTGCGACTCCTAACCCGAAAATGTATTTTATCATTAGGAAAGAGGCGCCTCGCTAGAGGCAAATTTTCAGCCAAAACCCCATATAATTCGGAGCCAAACATCCCTGCTAGGCGATTTCCACTTGAAGGCGAATAAATGGTGATCGTAAATTTAGACGCCAAGCCGGAATCCTTTTCTCATTTAAAGTGTCACTTGAAATATCCGATGAGCGTGTGAGCTCGGACTTCGAAGCGTTCAGGGCGCGCTTGGGAACCCAGCTTGGCCTGGGGCGGAAGGATTCGGCACGATAGGGTTCGCCGGCACAGCCGAACAAGAGGAAATCGGAAGCTTGACGAAGCGAAGAAAAAGCGAAATACTTCGGTGGACCGCTTTTCCGGATTGAACGGCATAGAGGTGAACCTATGCGACTAGCGATTGACCCGATCGTTCTGCACCAGAAGCCATGCGGGTGGAGCGGATGTGAGCCATGCGCGCGATGTGGCCTATACTATCGACTTGTCCTCGTCGGCCGGCTTTGGATGCAGCCACAACATGAATGCCGCGTCAGTCAGGAAGAGGCCGTAAACTGACTTGAGCGCCCTGTGCCTGCGTTTTTATCCCCGCGGCTTGTGGTTGAACTTAACCGTCAGTGAAGGGAGATTATGGCGAGCCGGAAGATCTCGAGATCTATTTTTCAGGACTTACTCAATTGAAAGCAACACTTTAATCGGTCGGCGCGACACTGATCGAGCTGACCATGGCAGCACTCCAATTCTTACAGCACATCCCAAGTAACGTATTTTCCTTCAAGCGCAGACGCGGCGGTAATCCTCATGCTCTCTCATTTGGCGTCCTCAATGCATTTTTTTAAGAACCTCTGAATCGTTTCGTCCTTCCAGTTCCAGCCTGGGCAAGCGGCTGCCGTCCAAAATGCCGCGCTGTCATTCTTGATTTGAACAACACGCGAAATAATATGATCGACCACAACGGAATCAAACTTGAGCCTCAACCTGGCTACTGCGCGCATCACACCTTGAACCAAAGATTCATGGTATTCACCTGCGGTATCTAAAATCTCAATTCCCGGTGTTGGGTCAACTCGAAATTGCCTGCCTACCCGGACCAGCGCCTCACCGACCGCAACGAGTACCGTTGTATGATAAAAAAGATACTTAGTCAGCTCTCTAATCAGCGGTAGCGACTCATGGCACTCGCACTCTCCGAGTGCCATGATCATCTGGTATTAAGTTTCCCACGTGCGCTGATCCCGAAGTTCATCCTTCAATGCTGCTAAAAGAGGTGAGCACGCTTTTGGATCAGCCATCTTCCTAACGTGCTTAGCGGCAGAACGTCTCTTCGCAGAGCGTCGTTCGTTGAGTTGACGAATGAAGAATGAAAGATTGAGTTCTACTGGTTTAGAATCCGACACTTGCGAGTGTTCTCTCGAGGAGGTTATGTAAGAGCTATATTGCGCAAAGTCGGTGATTAGGACCACCATCAATTCACTCGAGTTCGCCTCTCCATATCTCACGACGATAGCGTCGCCGGGTTCGAGCCGTCCTCAACGGGCAGAAATTCAATCTCGCAATTCATGACGGCCTCCGTTCCGATTTCGACCAAGCAGCTTCAGCCGCCGCTTCGGCGGTCGCTTTTGCCCTCATGTTCAGACACCTCTCTGCCAGCAGCAACCAGGGTAACCGTGGATTAAGGCGTAACAGAGAGCCGGCGGCATCGAGTGTCGGCGGCAAGCTGGTCCTGTGCGCCGGTTGACGCAGTGCCAGGCCACGCAGCCGGATCAAACGGCGCTTTGGCCGCCATCCACATCGATCGCCTGGCCATTCACGTACGAGGCGAGATCCGACAGAAGGAACATGGCGACTCGAGCTATCTCTTCCGGCTCGGCCAAACGTCCCAGCGGTATGTTTGCGGCAAGAGGATGTGTGTCCTTACCGTCTGTGCCCTTCGTGATGCGCGCCTGTGTCAGCGGTGTTCTTGTGATGGATGGGTTGATGGTATTGCCCCGGATGCCGAATGGCCCCAGCTCCACCGCCGCGGCGCGCGCGAGCGATACGATACCGCCCTTGCTGGCGCTGTAGACCTAGGTTCCTGGCTGCGCGATCTCCGCGAGAATCGAGCCGTTGAACAATATCGAGCCGCTTCTAGCCTTCATTTGGGCCGCTTCGGCTTTGAGGCAGAAGAACGAAGCCTTCAGGTTGGTCGCGATCACCCTATCGAAAGCCGCTTCGTCAACGGCATCTAATAACAGTCCGCCGCCGCTGACTCCCGCGTTATTGAACGCACAGTCGAGGCGTCCCCAAGTCGAGACGACCTGCGCGATTACGGCTGAGGCGGCCCCGGCCACACTCAGGTCGCCTTGTATGAAGATTGCCTCGCCGCCACTTGCGCCGATCTCCGCCACTACTGCCCCGCCCTCCGCCGCATTGCGGCCTGTGATCGCGACTTTGGCGCCCTCCTGTGCGAAAAGGATAGCGCTAGCCCGGCCAATCCCAGAATTTCCGCCAGTAACGAGCGCGATCTTGGTGTCGAGCATTCTCTTCATCTGCGCTTCTCCTGCCGGTCGATCGGGCCATCACTCTTAAGGGGCAGTTGTTATTCTCGGTTTTGTAATATCGCTGACCGCAGACTGTTACCGGCCTGACTTCTGGCTGCGCACCTCTTGGGTATCTATTTGCGCAGGGGTCTGAAGCCCGCGCGAAGCTCTTCTGCAAAGATTTCGGGTTGTTCCCACGCCGCAAAGTGTCCACCCTTGTTGAGCTTGTTGTAATAAATCAATTTGGGATAGGCCGTCTGTGTCCAACTCCGCGGGGCTGGATAGAGTTCGTCAGGGAAAACGCTCACAGCAACCGGGATGGAGACACCTTTCGCATTGAAGTACCCTTTGCCCCAATATTCCCAATAGAGACGAGCTGCAGAAAGCGCTGTGTTCGTCAGCCAGGTGATCGTGATGTTGTCGAGAATGTCGTCGCGCGTGAGGCCTTCGGATTCTCCAGCAAAGACCCGTGAGATCAGCGCGTAGCTGCGCGCGTCGTGATCGAGCAAATAAGCGGCAAGACCTACGGGGGAATCTGCGATTCCGTACAGCGTTTGAGGTCTCAGCCCCATCTGGAACCCATAGGCGATTCCTTTTTGGTAAACGAACTGCAAACGCTCGTAGGCAACCTGCTCGTCGGGAGAGAGACCCAATGGCGCCGGCGCGCCGGAGAAAGCTGCCTGGTCAATCTCGGCTGGAAAGATACCAGGCATGTTGGTGTGAATGCCAAGCAATTCCGGTGGCGCTTGCACGCCCATCAGATCGACAATGATTGCGCCCCAGTCGCCCCCCTGCGCAACGAATTTCGTGTATCCGAGGCGCTTCATCAACGTGACCCAGGCGCGTGCGATGCGATCGGGGCCCCACCCGGTCATCGCCGGTTTGCCTGAGTATCCGTACCCAGGCATCGAGGGGATCACGACATCGAAGGCGTCTGACGCACTTCCGCCATGGGCCGTGGGATTGGTGAGCGGATCGATAATCTTCAGCTGCTCAACGACCGAACCGGGCCAGCCATGCGTGACGATGAGCGGCAACGCATTTTCATCTTTGGAACGGACGTGAATGAAGTGAATGTCGAGCCCATCGATCTCAGTGATGAACTGCGGCAAGGCGTTTAGTTTCGCCTCGCACTTGCGCCAGTCGTATTCCGTGCCCCAGTAGCGCGCGAGCGCCTGGATCGTCACGAGCTGTACTCCTTGGGATGCATCCGCAACCGTTTCGCGCTCAGGCCACTTTGTCGCGTTGATGCGTCCGCGCAGTTCGGTGAGTTCCGCTTCTCGAATATTCACCTGAAACGGACGCATCGCATTCTTGTCACTTGCTTGCTCGCCATTTCGTTGTGTAGCACTGGGTTGGCTCATGCTGTTGTCCTTCTGAATAGTTTCGAATCTGAGCTTTCTGTCGTGAACTAAGAGTCAAGCAGCTCTCCAGTCTAGCCTCTTGGGTTATGCGATTGAAGTGAAAGCGGCTTTTGAATCTAAAACGGACAGACCCTTTTCAAAGAAGACAATGCGACGTGAAGCTGGTGTGAAGCCGTTCCGAATGTTTCGGGCGCGGCTCCCTGTTTATGAGGCAACCGGCTAAGAGGCAACCGGGACGTACGGGAATATCTTCGAGGGCTTCGATGAGACCGACTCCTTACCTATACCGAGACGAATGGGAGTGTTCGAAGCGATAGAGAACATTACGTCGGACGCGTTGTCGGTCAACGAGCGGCCGTTCCACTCGGCGAAACCAAACGCCGCCGGAGTGCCGACCGTGTACGGCAGCAGATTTGGAAGGAACCGGTGTGCGACCTTTTCCGCGTATGCTCGCGGGTCATCCGCGGTTCCATTGGCGCCGACAACGCCGGCGATCAACTTGGTGAAGAGCGCGCCGTAGGTCTCGAAATCGTCAGCGGGACGTCCCGCTTGAGGCGGTTGCCGAGGTCCTCATTGTGCCTCGTGAACAGCGGGTGAATCATTGGTAGGCCGGCCCGGTTGATCGGACGCCATCCTCCCGCGTCGGTCGCAAGGCTCGCCAGGGCCCAGACGCGGATTCGGTGGTTATGGTTTGCGTCGGGGAGTAGTTCCTCATCCGGCAGTTCCAGCACGATTGCGTACACCGTGTGCCCAGCAAACACGTTTTTTGCGCGCGCGGGATTCCAGGTCGACAGGTCCACGACGGTGCCGTCCTGGAACGCATGCCCTACTGCGCGGGCTACGTCCGGCTCGATCCAAAATGGATCGCCGGCTTTGCCCGCCCAGAAACGCACGCCGGCGGGAGTCGTGACGGCCTCGCCGGTGGCGCCTTGCGCAACCACGGTACCGGCCGCGTTCTGTTCGGCAGCGTTGGCGCCCGCGATACGCCGCAGTACAAAGCGCTGCTTACCGTCGAGGTCGCGTTCGTCGAAAGTAATCCGGTAAGTTAGGTCCTCGATGGCGTCATCGTTGAGGTCGATTTTGAACTCATAACGCCCCTCTGGATGGTATCCGGGTATCGGGATGTCGCCCGCGATAGAGGGGCACAGGTTAATCACAAACGCCGTACCTGTTTCACCGCGGAAAACATACAGATCTGTGATATCGAGCCGAACATCCTTGCGAGCAATCGGTGAGTCTAGATGGTGGGACATTGGCGCACTCCTATCATCGTGCGATGAGTCGTTGCCAGGCCTCTAAATTCAACTTGGTCTTCTATTATCGCTGCCCGGAGACGGCTACCTGTCTGACTTCTCGCCGTGCACCTCTTGGGTATCTATTTGCGCAGTGGCCTGAAGCCGGCGCGAACCTCTTGTGAAAGGAGTTCCGGTTGTTTCCAGGCCGCGTAGTGACCTCCCTGATTAACCTGGTTGTAGTAGATCAGTTTGTGATATGCGAGCTCCGTCCAACTGCGCGGGGCTTGATAGTTCTCGCCCGGAAAGACGCTCACCGCAGCCGGGATGGAGACGTCGGCGGCGTTGTAAAGGTTGATGTGACTTTCCCAATAGAAGCGAGCCGCAGAGACTGCCGTGTTGGCTAACCAGTAAAGCGTGATGTCGTCGAGCACGTCGTCTCGGATCAGGGCGCCCGGGGGATGTCCCTTGACGGTGCGCCCAAGCACGGCAGAAATAATCGGTGCGGCCGGCTGTCCATAACCGTCGCCGTGATCAAAGAGCCACGCCGCAAGGCCGACGGGCGAATCCGCCAATCCATACTGCGTTTGTTGGCGGGCCCCATCATCTGTGCGTATGCGCGTCTCTTCGTAAATAGGATGGTGAGCTGTTCGTTCGCGCGTCTTTCGTCGGGCGATAGGCTGGCTGGCGGCGGATCGCCGCATTGGAGTTGCGCGCGACCACCTACCTCGCGCGACTGCTCGTCTCGCAAGGAGGCAATAGCGCTCGCCCAGAGGGCTGGCCTATGTTGACAGGGCTTGGGGACTGTGAGACAGCCTCTGCAGGCGCAAAACGCACCATGTGTTACGGACAGTATGCCTGAGAGCTTCGTGCCCTCAGTCCCTCGGCAACTTCCATCCTATGAGGTGCCAAAGCGCGGGGCCGCATGGGTTCTATTCACGTTTTCGGCGGGGAGATAAATGAAGCTTCGTATTACCAGTGTGATCGCAGCCTTCGCGATGGCCCTTGCCTCATCGGCCAACTCGGCTTCACCCCCGGTCGTAAATATGATGTTCGGTCCGGTCGTGAACACGATTTATGGTCCTGTCAAAGGAACTCTGGCTCCGGGACTCACAGAGTTCCTCGGCGTGCGGTACGCGGCTCCGCCTACGGGAAATCTGCGGTGGACGCCGCCTCAACCCCCGACGCATTGGTTTTTGCCGATGAACGCTACGCAGTTCGGCAATGCCTGTCCGCAGCTAGACTCCTCATTTCCTGCAGTTCCAACCGCTGAGGATTGCCTATTCCTGAATGTGTATGTTCCGACCAGGAACCTGACGAACCTCTTCAAACAGTTTCCGGTGATGGTTTGGATCCATGGCGGTAGTCTAGACAGCGGGGCGAGTAACTATTATGACCCAACGCCGCTGGTGAAGCAGGGCAATGTGATTGTTGTTTCTATCAACTACCGCTTGGGCTATTTGGGGTTCCTGGCTCATCCGGCATTGAGCGCCGAGACGGCTTACGGTGGTTCCGGGAACTACGGCCTGATGGACCAGCAGTTCGCGATGAGCTGGGTAGGACGGAATATCGCTGCGTTCGGAGGCAATCCGCATAATGTGACCATCTTCGGTGAGTCCGCAAGTGTTCTCGCGCACATGGCTTCACCGACCGCAGCGGGACTCTTCAACCGATCAATAGCGGAGACCGGAGTTAACAATCTGGGGCTGACATTCAACTCAAAGACAACGGCCGAGGAGCTGGGCACGGCATTCGCCAATAATCTTGGGTGCCAGACGGCCGCGTGCCTGCGCTCGATTGATCTCCAGACCTTACTCGACACCGGGGTTTCCGTTTTTTCAGATGCAATTTTGCCCGACGTTGATGGCAAGGTGCTCACCCAAGCGCCGGATACCGCGTTCCAAAGCGGCCAATTCAATCGGGTACCTGTAATCAACGGTACGAATCATGATGAATACAGATATTTCGTCAGGGCTCTGGCCCCGCTTGAACTGGCAGCAGGCGGCTATGAGAATTTGCTCTCCGATCTCTATGGACCGCTCCTCGGTGATTTGTTTGCTGCGTATTACCCGCTTGCCGATTACCAAAATCAATTCGTCTTCGCGTACGCAGCTTTAGTTACCGATGGCTTTTATGCCTGCACGGCTCTCGTCACCGATCAAGCATTGTCGCAGTACGTGCGCACGTACGCCTACGAATTCGCCGACGAAAACGCACCGCCGATTTTTGGGGCCAACGACCCCTTTCCTGAGGGCGCCCAGTATCTTTCTGAGGCTCAGTATCTGTTCAATCTCAGCGCAGTCCGGGAACCCACGGTGCCGTTCACGGCAAACCAGCAACTGTTATCCAACACGATGATTCGCTACTGGACTGACTTTGCGACGAGCGGCAATCCAAACCAGACCGGATTATCGGATTGGCCAGGTTTCTTCGGTACGCCGCCTCAGCAGAACTTCTTGTCCGTGGTGCCGCCTTCTCCGGTTGTAGAATCCGAAGCCGCCTTTTCGACGGATCACCAATGCGTCACAGACAGACTACCACCACCGTTTAACTGGTTTTACTTCATCGCGGCCGCCCAGCAGCCGTGACGGGCAGCCTATACAACAGATAAATTGGTCAGGGCTGACGCGGCGTTTAATAGGCCCGCAACGATCTATTCACGAGCGGCCGACTGCCCTTAGCGTTGGCTCCAGTAAGACGGCGGCCCTCGCTCTAGGAGCGGCGCTGAGTCTTTACGTCAGTGGTTGTGAAGAACAGTCCAAGTAGAGTCTAAGTGCCCGAATTGCCATTGATTGCGCGACGTGATTTCGGTCGCCCCGGATCTGAAGTCCACTGCGTTTCGCGATGGAGCCACAGGATCGCCGGGGGTACTGGGACTTGGACATTTACCCACGGACCAAAGGCGATCAGCACTTCAAGCCGCAATGCCTTTCTGCCCGACTTCGCTCTCGTTCAAGTAAAATGTTGATGGAGACGTAGCCTCGCTGCCTTGCCGGGGCTCGAAAGTGGATCCGTTGTCGATTGCTTCAAGAACGCGAGGCCGGGTTCTGTTCGCTTAATCACGACGCGGGTAATGCGTCTTCAGAATCGAGCCGCAGGATTCGATCGCGCCGAGCAGCCCGTCCGCCACCCGACCGTCCGCCACCGCCGCCGTGAAATCGCCGATCATCTTGTTCCAGACGTTGGGCGGCACTCGCGCGTGCGTTTCATGGTCCGCAATTATTTCCACGTAACGCTCGCCGAGGGAGACGAAGAAAAGGATACATTCGCGGGCCACCTTATCCCCCGCGAAATGCGCATGGAATTCTTGATGTGCCAGTTGCCAGGCATGTGTATGCTTGACGCGCGTCGGCACCAGCCACAGCCGGATCGGCATCCAGTCGCATAGCGCTGTGAGCACGATCAGGACTAGCAATTGAATGAGGATCACGCTTCGCGCGTTGAGTCCGGGCCTGAGCGCCGCCGCGATTCCCGCCACCGCCAGCGCGCTCAATCCCGCCCACACCAGGGGGTATAGCGAGTAGCGGCCGCTCGTCCGCGTGACCATCACCTCGAGGTCTGCGCTGGTACTCTGCTCGATCGCCGCAATCGCGGTATCGATTTTTCGGCGCTCGTCAGCCGTCAGCGGAATAGCCACCCCTACCAGCTTCCCGACGCGCCGCCGCCACCAAACGATCCGCCGCCACCCGAAAAGCCTCCTCCTCCGTTCCCCGAGCCGCCGCCAAAGCCACCGTATCCTCGGAAGCCGCCTCGATAATACCCATGGCGGGCACCGAATAGGTTCCTGAGCAACATGAAGATAAAGAAGACCATTATTGCCAGTGGGAAAAACCAGTTAGAAGCCGGTCCCGCGCTCGAGGTCTCCGCGTCAGTCCCGGTCACCGAGCCTCCGCCCAGCACGCTTAGAATCGACTCGGTACCTGCCAGCACGCCCGCGTTGAAATCACCTCGCCGGAAGTTCGGCACAATGTCGCCGTCGATTATTGTGCGGCTGATCGCGTCGGTCAGCTTTCCCTCCATTCCGTAACCGACCTCGATTCGGATTTTATGCTCGCTCGGCACGATGATTAGGATCGCGCCCGTATTCTTGCCTTTCTGACCAATCTCCCAATGCCTCCCGAGTTGGTAGCCGAAATCCTCAATTGAGTAACCGTCGAGCGACTTGAGCGTTACTACTACGACCTGTTCGCCGGTCGCCCGCTCATGCTGCTCCAGCATGCCGGTGAGATTCTGGATCGTCGCTGCATCCAGGATACCGGCGTCATCAACCACTCGTCCGCTCAGCACCGGGAAGTTCGGTTCCGCCGTAACCACCGAGGCCGCCAGCAGCAGCAACAGCACGAACATCCACCCCAAGCTCGTCCGCAAGCGCTTCGGGTACCAACTCTGGGTGCAATTCGTGTCCATCAGAAGTTGACCTTTGGTACCTGCTGGGCCTGCTCGCTAATAGTAAAGGTTTCGCGCACCTTAAGCTCCGGATAGAACCATGCCGCCAGCCACCGCCCGGGATAACTTCTCAGCGCGGTGTTGTACTCCTGTACCGCTAGAATATAGTCGCGCCGCGCCACCGCGATCCGGTTTTCGGTCCCTTCGAGCTGCGATTGCAGCGCCAGAAAATTTTCGTTCGATTTCAGATTCGGATAGTTCTCGCTGACCGCGAGCAACCGCCCGAGCGCACCGCCCAGCGCCGCCTGGTTCTGCTCGAACTGATGGAACGCCTGCGGGTTCGAGAGCACATCCGCCGGCAACTGCATTTGCGTCGCCTTGGCCCGAGCCTCGACCACCTGCGTCAGGACCTGCTGCTCTTGATGGGCATAGCCCTTCACCGTCTGCACCAGATTCGGGATCAGATCGGCACGCCTCTGATATTGATTCAGCACTTCGCTCCACGCGGCTTTTACCTGCTCGTCGAGCATCGGGAATCGGTTGATCCCGCATCCCGGGAGCGCGCAAAGCACGAATGCTAAGGCAAAGAGCGAGGTCAGCGTCCGCCGATATTTTGTATGGCGACTGAAAATCGCCTTGGTACCCACACGTGTTATTGTCGCCGACGGATTACAGGCACCCGACGGCGCCTGTCGATATCTCAGGTACATGATGGGCCTCCCCAGTGGATGCTCGAACAGATAAAGCGTAGCATGAATCCGCGCCAGCGATTCGTATGACGACCTGATGTGGAGGACGAACGATGCCTCGATACCGAGGTGCCTGCCGCAGTTATCTGGCGATACATTTCTCACAGACGCCGGTCTCGAAACCGACTTGATCTTCAACCACCGAATTGAGATTCGAGAGTTCGCTGCCCATACGCTCTTGCCGACGTCGGGGCGGCGTGTCGCGCTGTCGAAATCCTTCAAGGGGTTTTGAAAGCTATCGAAGGAGATGGACACCGGGTTTATCCGCGGCGGTGTTACCTGGAAGGCACATGCGCATTGGGCGAAGTTCCCTCCAAGCCAGCAACGTCGAACTTCGGGCTGCAAACGAAGACAGTCTCCGCTTCATCGCCAATCTGCGGGAGCGCTTCAGCGGGAACGCAAAGCCAATAGTGCTCAATGCGGGGATCGGGCCTCGCGGAGACGCTCACAGGCCCGAGGCATAAAGTGCTATGGAAGCAGTGGAAGATTATTTCACAGAACAGCTGGGTTGGCCCGCTGCAACCGAAGCCGAAATGGTTACGGCCCTGACCTTCAATCAAGCCGGCGATGCCGCAGGACTGGTTCGAGCCGCTCGCACCGCCGGTCTGCCCGTGGTCGTTTCGTTCACGGTCGAGACCAACGGCGCATTGCCGACTGGGCAGAGCCTGTCCGAAGCGATCAACCAGGTTGACGAGAATACTGATGGCTTCCCGTCTTATTTGACGATCAACTGCGCTAACCCCGACCATTTCGCTGGCGTCTGCGGGACGCTCCCTGGGCGCGGCGAATTCGATGTGTCCGGGCCAACGCATCTCGCCGAAGTCACGCCGAGCTTGACTCAGCGCCGGAACTGGATCCGGGAGACCCAACGGAACTAGGGGGGGCCAGTATCGTGAGCTGGCTAGCCTCATGCCCTGGCTGAAAGTCTTCGGGGATGTTGCGGCTCGGACCTGCGTCACGTGAAGGAGATCGCGGGAGCGCTAAGCTAACGGATCGCCTGAGCCGCGATTATGACCAACGGGGAAACAGAGGGTGGTGTTCTGGACAGCATCCTCCGAGCGCAACCAACCTGGCGCGCTGTAATAAGCTTACCCCCTGATACAAAATCACTTGAATGTGCTATTGTTGTACGATGAAAATTCCGAAGAGAATAATACTGCTCGCCAGCGCCGCAGGATTCACCGTTATAGTCGGCACGATGGTTGTCGGGTGCAAAGGAACCACCGAAGAAACGACGACAACGACGACTACCACGCAGACTACCCCAGCACCCGATGCATCTCCAGCGGCTGCTCCATCACCTGTTGTGACTCAGAAATCCACGGATTCCACCACCACTACCTCGTCAGATAACGGTGGCAGCACCACTACCGAAAAGAGCACAACCCAAAAATCGTCTAATTAACCGCGATTGTCAGCGAACTCCGAGCAGCGTGAGCCGGTTCCGTCTCAGATGGGCCGGCTTTCGCTGTTGATTGACTGACGCTCAGTCGAAAAATAGAGCCGCCCTCGACCACTGTCGAGGACGGCTCGTGGCGACCTGGCCGAGGTCGCGTGAAGTCGATGCTGAAATTTCTGAACGCCTTTGACCCTAGTCTAGTTTTCTGGGTGTAGCAAGCAGCGGACAGACAGCCGCATCCGCACGACTGGGTCGGCGCACCCAAAACCGGAAAGGTAGGCCAGCGATAAGTAGAGAGGGCCGCGTCGGATGTGGTCTTCTGCGAGCTAGGGAAGCTCTGCACAGGTCTTAACGGGGCCGCAATTCGAGATGGTAGTGAGCACTTTCAGGAAGGAAAGGCGACAGGGCAGCAGGTTGTTGGCCGCTCGGAACGGTCACTCGCATTACTATTTTCGCTTAGCCGGGTCACAGGGAGCGCCTCTCTCCGGCCGGGAGCAGCTGATGCCGGACTTGGTAAAGGTTGGCGAGGGCGAACATGGTCTGCGCCCGCGCCAGATTCTTCGCCAGGCCGCGATAGCGCACCTTGGTGAAGCCCCACGACTGCTTGATCACGCGAAAGGAGTGCTCGCCGCGCGCGCGAGTGCGCGAACGCGCCCGATTGATCATCCGCCAGCGCTCACTCAAGGGGCGGCTGGCAGTCGGGCGTCGATTGATGCGATAGCGTATTCCGCACGACTCAAGGAACTCGCGGTCGTCCTCTTTCCAATAAGCCTGGTCGCCGAAGACCTCGCGCTCCTGCCAATGCAGCAGCTCGGGCAGCTGAGTGATATCTGCCACCGTCGCATCGGTCGCTCTCACGGTGTGCACGATGCCGCGCGGGTCAGTGCCGATGTGCAGCTTCATCCCAAAGTGCCAGTTCCTGCCCTTCCTCGTCTGCTTCATCTCCGGGTCGCGCGTCGCGCTGGCGTTTTTGGTCGAACTGGGCGCCGCGATGATGGTCGCATCGACGATGGTCCCTGCGCGCAGCAGAAGGCCGCGCGCTTCGAGCAAGCTGCCAATCGCCTCGAAGATTGCACAGCTAAGGCCGTGCTGCTCCAACAGATGGCGGAAGCGCAGGATAGTCGTCTCATCCGGCACCACGTCGTCGCCCAACTCTACCCGCGCGAAGCGCCGCATCGACTCGCTGTCGTAGATCGCGTCTTCCGCCTGCGGGTCCGCCAGGTTGAACCACTGCTGCAGGAAATAGATGCGCAGCATCTTCTCCAGTCCCAAGGGCTGGCGACCGTTGCCTGCCTTCGGATAGTGCGGTTCGATCAGCCCCAGCAGACGCCGCCACGGAATCACCGCGTCCATCTCCGCCAGAAACCGCTCGCGCCTGGTTACCTTTCCCTTCGCGCTCCAAGCCAGCGACCCGAAGCTCCGTTGCGCTCCCATCACCCTACCTCCTCACCCACACCCATACACTTACTTACTTTGTACCCGATTCGACCGACTTATGCAGAACTTCCCTAGGAGATGGATCGGAGATGCCGGAGAAGCGACACAACAAGGAGCAGATTTTGCGCGCGTTGCGGCGGGCCGAAGCCGGCGCGAAGGTGAGTGATATTGTCGCGAGTTCGGAATCAGCTACGCGAGCTTTTATGCTCGAATGGTTACATGAGTTTGCTAACCGGGCTGGTTGTCAGTCCAGGTGAAAGAGGTTATCTTCCAGGAGGCTCGGTTCCGTTGTAGTACCACGTTGATCAAACCTGTGAAGCTTTCAGGTTGGCCGTTGTGTTTGAGGTTGAGGACGACAGGTACGATGACATTGGCGAGCTTACCTTCAACATCGTTTGTCAGCGGTGTACCAACCTCGAAGTCGTAGCCCGTGAATCCCTGGCTTTGGTTATAAATATCGAGGTCCGAAAACCATTCTCTAAATGCCTTCTTGCCCTGCCAATGGAAACGCGGAAAAGCGTCGGTCACAGACGGCTCTTGGTCGAAGAGCTTTGACGCTGCCCGAATCTCACCCATGTTCCAATCTGCGAAAAAGGTCGTCACTGTTTCAAGTGGGGATAAATCGGATTCCCCTACGGCCAAGGATGGCAATTCGAGCGTCAAAAGAAATACGAATACCAAAGCAATTACTTTCATCGGGTAGTGGCCTTTCCAAAGTCGGTTAATCATAAAGCCTGCCTCACTCAAGAGAGGTTTTAACCGGAATTTCCGTTTTGAGCCTCCGATCCGAGCCGCTTGTTAGATCAAACTGCCCCATTTGGCAACGGTTACATCGAATTTTGCTCGGTGGTGGGCTCGAAACGTCAAACCGACCTGTACCTACCAAAAACTCCGAGAGCAGTGAAAAGTCTAGAGTTTTAGGTTTGACCGCCATAGTGTTCTCGGCTTGCTTCAGCATGTGCAAGCCATCGTAGCGGTTCTTGCCCGCCGATTGCGTGGCCGGGCAGTCTTGGAATTATAGAACCTCGCTCTTCGTCATCAGCTGCACGTTCTTCGTCGGCAACGGCCCGGTCGGTCACATTTTCGGCAGAAGCGATTCGTAGTCCGTGGCTTGTATCTGAGACGACCTGAGAGCATCACTCGATCCCCGCCGTCAGCGCGCCCGTCTTTCCAGGGAGGAGAGTGGATGATGGAGCCGGGTGCGTCCGGTTGGCAGCAAAAATTGGCATTTAAAGACTAGAAGAATACATTTGCATCCCAAGACTATCTTTGACAACATTTGTAGCGGCAGCCCACAAACTTGAGTCTCTCGGGGGGGAGTTTCATGGGAATGCAAAAGGTGTTTTCAGCTGCTTCGCCGCTGAGCCCCAAGGCCAGAACCGCGATATTCTCTGTCCATATTCGTCAAGAAGCTTTAGCTGCGCGAGTAAAAAACTGCTCGGCAGAGTCTCCGCTGCCGGCCCGGATTTCTGAGTCGAAAAAATTATTGTTCATTGTTTTGGTGATTTTGACAGCTGGTATGTGCGGCGGCCACGAGAGCAGCGCCGCCACAAATAACCCCGCTGTTACCGGTGCTTGCGGTCCATTACCTCCACCTTCCTGGTCGAACTTTAAAACTCGGCTTGACGCGTTCGTCACCGCGAACTGTTACGGCGTTCAGAAGCAGAATTGGCCACACGAAGCGGCCCGACGCAGCAGCGAGGGTCTCCACTCCCCCTTCGTAAAACTCTGGTACTCGCCCCAACTCTACAGGTGGATGACTCCCGGGAACCGCCAAGGTCAGATACCTGACGGCTCGATGGTCATCAAGGAAGAATACGACGATGACGTTGCGAGTTCTCCGATTTGCTTCTGGAGCGTGATGACCAGGGATTCAAACCTATGGTGGGACGGCTGGTCGTGGGCGGTCGTCGGGGTCGAAGGAGCATGTGGTGCCACTCCTCCGCCGACACCTCCACCATCGAACGGATGTCCCGAGCCACAGTTTTCGTTTAATGGTCCCACCGCTATCAACTGCATAGGCTGCCACGGCTCAGCAATCTCGGGCTCCTCGACCAACGCGGGCAACCCTGGAACTGGAACTTACTCCACGCCGGAATTTGTGACGCCCGCCACCGAGGGGAACGTGAACGCAACGCTCCCGCTTTTCTTTCCGCCGATCCAGACGGAAGCCGCTTTCCTTCCACTATCGGGCCACGGCTCGCTCTTTCCGCCTCCCACGGGAGCGTGCATGGTGCCCGAAACAAAGGATTTGGTGGCGTCGAAGCCTTATAGCTCGAATCCTCATACTACGGGGCCTTCGCTGTTCGTTACTTCGAATCAATGCGCCAGTTGTCACGACGCAACTGACAACACTCCGCTGCCGACGCATATGCTTTTTCCGGACGCGCAGGCCCCGGGGCCGGTCGACCCAAATTCGATCAACCTGTCGACCTATGGCGAATGGCGTTACTCGATGATGGGTCTCTCCGGCCGTGACCCGATTTTCTTCGCCCAACTTGATACCGAATCGACTGTACATTCCAATCTCAAGGGCAAGGGAATTCTTTCCGCCCCGTTCGTACAGGATACGTGCCTCGGTTGCCACGGAGTGATGGGCCAGCGCCAGTACCACCTGGACAAGGGAAACGGACCGCTTACCTTCTTTACGCGCAATCAATTGAATGACCCCAACTCGAAGTATGCGGCTCTGGCGCGCGACGGTGTCTCCTGCATGGTATGTCATCAAATGATCGACCAGAAGCTGGACGATCCCTCTACCTACACCGGGAAGTTCCTCCTCGGGCCACCGGGCCAAGTCTTTGGTCCGTATCCATCCGGCGATTCGCTGGAGAAGGTTGGCGACAATGTGATCCCGGCGCCGATGATAAACTCCGTGGGAATTGTTCCGGTATTTGGATCTCAGGTCGGAGAGTCAAAACTGTGCGCCTCTTGCCACACGATCGTGCTCCCTGTCTATGACGCCAAAGGCAGGCAGGTTAGCACTGACTTTGAGCAGACCACTTACTTCGAGTGGCTCAACAGCACCTTCGCTAACGCGAACTACCAATCGTGCCAGAACTGCCATATGCCCGACAATTTCAAGGGCACGAAGCTGGCGTACCAAGTCGCCAACATCGAGGACAGCACGTTTCCGGTGGTACCAGAGATCGGCACACCTACAAGTTTGCCGCTGGAACAATTGATTCTCGAGACACGTCCGGAGTATGGGCGTCATCTACTTAATGGCAGCAACGCCTTCGCACTCGATATGTTCGATCAGTTCAGGACAGTGCTGGGGTTGTATCCTACCGATGGACTGCTACCCGACCCCCTGCGGGAGACCTACAACGGTCAGAAAAATGCCGTTGATGGAACGGTCGCCCTAGCGCAGTCCAGCGCCTCAGTAAGTGTGTCCGCAAGCAGTGCCGGCGGACTGCTCAAGGCAGACGTTACTGTGACGAATCTAGCCGGTCACAAGCTGCCTTCAGGGGTCAGCTTCCGCCGCGCGTTCCTGGACTTTCAGGTGCTCGATGGTTCCGGAAAGGTGCTATGGGAATCTGGCGGGACCAACAATAAAGGCGTGATTACTAACACTGCCGGCACGCCGCTGGTTACGGAGTTCTTCAGCCCGGCACAGCAGACCAGTCAACCACACTTCTGGGCTCCCAACGGAGGTAATCCAGGCAATCTGATAATCAGCGACCAACAGGTACAGATTTACGAGGAGTTGGTGCGCGATCCGCAGGGACAGTTGACGACCAGTTTTCTCAGTCTCGACGACAAGGTCAAGGACAACCGCATTCTACCACAAGGCTGGTCTTCTTCGGGTCCACACGCTGATGTCACCGGACCGGAAGGTACCGGCGCTGATCAGAACTATCAAAATGGCTGCGGCTGCAGCGTAGTGCGCTATCAGGTACCCCTGACAGCAATCCCAGGCGCGGCCACGGTCCAGGCGACTTTGTATTATCAGAGCATTCCTCCCTCCTACCTGGCTCAACGCAAAGCGAATGCTAATGGTCCCGATACCAAGCGATTGATCAATTTCACCAACCAGTTGAATGTCGGCACCAGTTACCCTGAAATTGCCAACTGGAAACTGAAAATCGCCAGCTCCGGACCTGCCGTTATACAGTGAATGGATTTGGCCTTTATGGAAGAGGAAACATGGTTAAGTCCCGTAACTCTGCATGAGGAAATCCCGGCGACCCGGGGCTGATTCCGCCGCAGCAAATAGCTGCCGGGCGCCGCGGGTAAATGCAAGGAGAAGGGGGCGGAGACCTTGATTTCCTTCCTACGGAAGAGCGGAGCCTTAAGCGGTTCCGTTGTTTAGTCCCTTTCAAACCACTCAGAACGGGACGTCTTCGTCGATCGTTCCGCTCGGCGGTTCGACGTCACACTGGGGAACATCGCTCGGACGTGCACCGAGAAATTGCACGCTGAATGCAACAATCTCAGTGCGGTATTGCTTCGACCCTCGATCGCTGGGCTCCACTCCAGCGTCCGCACGCGCCCCTCGACGTATAACCTCGCGCCCTTTGTCCAGGTTGTGCCTACCAAGAACTCCGAAACTGGCTAAAAGTCTAGAGTTTTGGGATTCCAAGCCCTAATGTTCTTGGCATGCATAAGCGTGCGCGGTCCATCGTCGCCGTTATCGCCCGCCGAATCCGAAGCCGAGCCGTCATAGAATTGGAGAACCTTGCTCTCCGTGATCAACTGCACGTTCTTCGTCTCCAACGGCGGGCTCGTCCTCGATTGAATACGGTCGACCCCTTGCTGTGGGTCTGGCTCTACCGATTATGGCCGCGCCGGCTGGACGCGATGGTGTTGGCAAAGCCAAGCCACCGTCGTCCAGTCGCACCGCCAGGGTTGCGCCTGTTTTGGCGCTGGCGCTCGAGATCCGGACGGCCGTCAGTAATCACGAAGTTCGGGATTTGATTCGGCGGATGAACGCCGCCAACCCGCCCTGGGGACTGCCCCGGATTCACGGCGAATTGCTCAAGATCGGCATCGAGATAAGCCAACGACAGTTGCCAAGTACATGGTGCGAAAACGAGGGACGCTGGCGCAGCTTTCTCCGCAATCCAGGTCGCCGGCATAGCTGCGATCGATATGTTCGTGGTTGCGTCCGCCTCGTTTCAGCTGCTGTATGTGATGATCATCCTGGCGCACGATCACAGAAAGATTGTGCGTTTCCATGTCACGCGGTACCCGACCTCAGGCTGGCTAGCGCGACAGGTAACCGAAGCGTTCCCCTAGGACAGTGCTCCACGCTATCTGCCGCAGCGATCGCGATGCCTCGTATCGCCAGGAGCTCGCAAGCAAGTCGATGCGATGGGAATCGCCGAGATTGTCAGTGCGCCGCGATCACCCTGGGAGAACGCATACGTCGAGCGCGTCATAGGTTCGATTCGTCGTGAATGTCTTGATCACGTTGTGATCTTCAACGAGCGCCATCTGCGCCGCGTCCTCTCAACATATATCGACTACTACAACCAAACGCGCACCCATCTCTCACTCGACAATATTGCCCGGAATCGCACCCGGTCATGCCACTCAGGATCGGAAGAGTCGTCGCCATCCCACAAGTCAATGGCGTGCATCACCGTTACGAACGTCTCGCCGCCTGATTCGTCCCTGATCTTCGCATACCAATGGCTGGATGGTTCCCACTACGCCTCGTCTGACGATCGGTCGACCAGAGCTTGTTCGATCTCAAGAACGCATTGAACATCCGCCCTGCTGAGCACCGTCGATTCGTTCTTTCAATGCAATCAATTTTTCGCGGCTGCTTAATTCCGCTGCAGATGGAATTTTAGGAGGGACAGGGTAAGCGTAAGATGGTGTTCGTGTAGATGGTGGACTGCCAATCAATTCCTCCTGTAGCACGTCGTCGAAGACAGCCGATTCCGGCGAGCTCCTGAAAACATTGGCTGCGAGATAAGTCAGAACGTCCAGCCGACTATCGACTTGACAAAGACCCCCTCACTCGCGTTGGTCAGCCCCACCCCCATGCCAAGATTCAATTCCAGTTGTGGCAGAAAGTCGAAATTCACCGCTGGTACAATGAAATGCTGCTGCTTCTGTAAAGACGGCAGCGGTTGAATGGGCCCCGTATCCCCGTAGTACTCCACGGCTGGCGATACCCATCGATTGAGTTTGTAAACCACCTCGCCCGACGGGTCGAATTGAAATCCGTCGTGCGTCTGCGGTCCGCGAAATGGCCTCTCCAACGCGAGATTCACCACCAATCTGAAGTCTTTGTAGCTAGCACCGATAATCGGCCGCAGTTCGAGGTTAAGCGGATTCTCCTCCGCCTGGCGCCGCATGTAATCGAGTTCGATATTCCCGCCGAACTGCACCGGCCATTCAAATGTCTGCGGAATCCCGAAATGAATCTTTGAGCGTGATCCTGAGTATTGATAGCTATCGGCCGGAAATATGGCCGTGCAGAGGTACTGCCCGATTTCGAGCCAGTGCAACACTCCGAACGTCCCCTCTGCCGTCTCGTGCACCTGGTAGATGTCCATCCGGCCTTTTGCCAGCTCACCGGTCGCTGTTATTGTGCTGTTCGAATGCAGCTCCAACGTGAAATGCCCGGCCAGTGTGGTATCCGTGTCATAGATCTGGATTTCGTAGAAATCGATCGCGCGTGCCTCTCTGGCACCCACTAGCGCGATCGCAATCCCCAAGGCCACGCCGCACAAACCAACGGGCCATTTCCGCTTTCGCGATCGCATAAATCAAGAAACTACCGCAACGAGATAGCTCATTCCATCACGGCACACACCGTTCAGTTGAGACGTTTTGACTAAACCGTGACGCCACCAGCCGGGCGTCCAAAACCCAGTAACATTCCTGGTATCCGCCGTCCCGCGAAGGTGATAGTTGATAGGTTGGTTAGAAGCGGTGATAGACGTTTGGACATCCGGAGGGACCATGGCCGGGAAAATCGCTGTCTGGGAGAGCCAGGAATGGATGAGCCGCAAATTGGAGCTAGACCTGGGCGTTCCACTAGTTCACCACAGATGGCGGCGCTGCAGACGAAACTTCGTCGATGAACTCCGCACTGAGCAGCGATATGCGGTTTACGTGGGAGCGGTGAATTTCGACAGGCTCGCGAACGAGGTAAGCGTCCGCTGGCTTGCGGATCAATGTCCCGGCGCGCAATTGAAAGCGAACAAACAGATCTGCGCTTGCGCTTAGTCTTGTCTGATACTGGCCCCGTCAGTCGTAAGGGCCGGCCATTGCTAGTAAACGGACGGAACGCGGCTCACCACTTTGACGAGATTTGACGCACCGAATGTATAGGGTCACCGATAGAATCAACAGACGGCGGCTTCCGCGTGATCACGTCTTTGCAGTCGATCGAAAACCCAGAGGAGTAGTCGCGTTTCGGCTCTTATCCGATAGGGGTGCAATATTCTCTGGCTAGTGGTCGAGTGAAATCGCAAATCCTTTCAATCTAAGGTGGGAGCCCGAATCGGGCTCCCACCTCTAATCGTTAGCTATTTTTCAGAAACCGAAAGAAAATGACGGAAACGAAATTCCTGGCAACGATTGTGTATGTTCGAGTTGTACGGCCTGAAGCTGGCTCGGATTCAGCCGTAGTGCTTGGAGGATAGTCGGCGCGACCTGAGCTGTCTCTACCGGACTGGTTACCGTTTGAGCTTTGAACGACGGATTAGACGCCAGCATGATCACGTTCGTATCGTCATGTGAGAAACCACCATGTTCTGCGAGCTTCTTTTTACTGTTCGAATAGGTCACTCCGATATTAGGAGTAATGAGGATATCCGGTGCGCGCGAGTCGCCGATGTTCCAGTACAGGCCAACCGAAGGACCCGAAAAAATCTCTCCGATGCCCGCGATGTTGTCGGTTGCGGGAGATGCGGCCTCGAGCACCGCAACGGCGGCGGAGGTCTCGCTTGAATCCGCAAGCCAGAGCAGAGCTACGTCATCCTCAGTCGGCCCGATCGCACTGTTCTCCGAAGGTGCCAAATACGAACTTAGCAGTGTTGCGGGATCGTTGGACCCATCCCTGACATAGCGACTGGAATCCACTGGCGACTGTCCATGTTTGGCCGTAATAATAATTAGCGTTGAACTGATCAGATGTTGCGCCTTCAGTTGGGCGACCATTTGCCCGATCGAGGCATCAACAAATTCGATCTCGTTCTTTAGTGAATCAGTAGGTGTTCCGATCGAATCGAGGTAACCGCCGGATTCGCTGTACCCAGTTGCGACCGAGCCGTGCTGGTATATCAACTTTTGACCGATGCTGACAGCCTGGAAGTTCATCCCAAAAATGTTCGGAACGCGCGCCCTCGCGGTGCCATCGTGATTCTTGCTGTTGATTTCGTTCAGTATGGCCATCACCTTCAGGCCATCATAGCACTGGATGTTCTGGAAGCTCCCGGTGTAGTCGTCGCCTATGGCGTTTTGGTCAGGCAAATACGGCTTCCCGTCCTTAATGCACGCGGGAATGACCAATTGCGACGGCGCTTGGGATGCGAAGTTCGATGCGTTGGAATTTATTTCGGGTGAATAGTAGTCGTCCACGTTGGTGTCGGTATCGGTACCGCTGGGCCCTCCCACGGACGAATATGATGCATGCTTATCAGACCAGGCCGTATAACCTCCCGCAGCATGGATAACTCCGAAAATGGTATTGTCGCGGACGAAATTCCACGGATAGACCGGATTGCAATTCTGGTCGCGGACGAGAAAGTCAGGATTGATCGCGCTAACCCCGCCGTCGCCGGTCGTCGCGCCGCCGTTGAGCAGTAATTGATTGTTATCGATGCCTTCGTCGTATTCGGTAGTCGTTCCGGATGGGGTTCCTCCCGGAGTACATGGCCCTGCTGGATTGCCATTGCCACTGGTTTTTGACGGTGGATTAAGTGCGCGGTCATAGGCGACATCGTAATTGACGCCCATGGTGCGCGGCGAACCGCCGGTCATAAGTGCCATCAGCCCTGGAAAGGAATCCGACGGTTTCGAGGTTGAAGTATCTAGATAGTTGACGCCGTTGGTTCCCAGTGCGGCCAAGTTCGGACAATATCCCCCGCTTGCGCAGTTCAGGTAATCAAGCGCGTGCATACCGTCGACGCTGATCAGCAGGACGTGGCTGATTCCGCCGGAAAAAGATTTTGGCGCCGCGAATACGTTCGGAACGGACGCGCTCGCGATCGCGAGCGCACCAAGTGCGATCCCGGCCCTTAGATTTCGGCTGGACCTTTTGGACTTATTCACTGGACGTAACACCTCCCCGAAACAGACGAGATTTAGCAACGACGGAGACTAGCGAATGAAATGGTTTTTTGTGCAACGTGCAGATTAAGAGGTTATTAACACGAACATGTACACCGGCTCGTAATTACGATCGTCTTAGCTCAGCGGATTACGGCGGCTGGCTCGGCTCGCGCCATATAGTTACCTTTGATACACGGCGAGCTCAATCCGCCAACGACTTCGAGTGGCGAGTCGATCGAAATGGGCGCTCGGCAATGACTATCACTCCGCAACACTAACCAGAAGCGCGAAGCAATTGTTCAGTTCGATGGACAAACTTCAGGAATCTGAGCTGACCCTTTTATGAATTTCGCCAAATCCAATCCGGATGGTATGAAGGCCATGCCCCCAGGATCGGACATTCCATTCACAATCGGCGTTACGAATCCTGTAGTCAGGTTGGTTTGTCCGACGAAAGATTCAATCGGATCAGGGGCGCTCGGGGTTTCGAACACGCTAACCGCCGAATAGGCGCTCGCTGCGAAGTACGGCGCAGTGATCTTGTAAACCGTATTCAACCCTTTGTCTGCTACTAACAACTCGCCTGCGCTTTGCGTAGCAAATACAGTGTCATCGAGCTGCGTGTCTCCAACGGTAGATCCACCGGCGGCCGAGGTAAGTGGAACCACGAAACTAGTTTGGCAATTCAAGCCGGGCTGCTTCACGATGATCAATTCGCCGTCGCCCTGCGAAGTCATGACTAGTTCGCCCAGCGGATCGACTATCATCGAATCAGGGTCCTGGAGATTGAGCGTCTCTGTGTCTCCGGTTGTCACATTTGTGGCTGATGCATCACCGTTGAGGATGCCAGTCAGAACGACCTTTTTCCCAATCAGCTTGAGCGCCACGATCGCCGGTGCGGTATTCGGATTAATTGTCGGAGCGGACGCACTCAGGTAAATCGCCCTGTTATTGAAATCGATATCATCGTATCCGCCGCCGTGGGGCCCAGTCCCGAGCTGGTAAATTGTCTGGCGACCAGTTCTTAGATTGATGATGGACAGATTGGCGTTGCCGTCCTCATTTTGTAGCGCCCAAAGCTCATTGGTCGATGGATTGAACCGGAGCCCGTCATTATGACCGACAATCGTAAACTTCTTTATCAAATTTCCTTTGAAGTCATATTCCACGACATTACTCATTGCTCCGCCAGAACCATCGGGAGCTCCGCCATTACCGTAGCCGATGAATACATTAGTGGCGCTGAAAGTCACAGAATCCGGGGCACTCAGGCCGGCCGGCGCAGTCGCGAAAGTCGTGACTGAGTAGGGAACTATCGCGGCCACTTGGGCGCGACTCGCGACGGCTGTCAAGGCGGTCAATATGCCAGTCAAGATGGTCGAATAGGCTGCGCGGTGATAATACTTGAGACGGCTAAATGCTGATTTTGGCACTTGGTATCCTCGATCTCGTTCAGTTTAAGCGATGTGGCACGGAAGTTAGGCTAGAAACTCTATGCGGGCGATTTTATCAGCGTTATCGAACGGTTAATTTTCGGCTCATTCACAGCTGAAAGCTTTGCCACTTCCAGCGCAATACAATCTTCTGCAAATTAAGATCAACGCCGGAAGGAACCCGCTTCACCTGACGGTGTCTGACGACCGATTAGCAGTACCCGGCGCGCGCCGTGAATGAGCGGAGCGAAGCGGAAATTACAGTTCTGCCTCGCCCAAGGCGCGATCCAAGAATTAGGGCTAGAAACCGACTCAGCCGTTGTTGAAGACCTGCGGATAGACACCGTCGTCTATTGCTTTGGAGCATCCGCCGGTACAATTCGGAGGCAGAGTTTCACCAACCTGAACGTTGTTCGTATTGTCGTCATAGACGCTGCGGCTGGCTACTAAATTCCCAAGAATGAAAAAAGGAAACCGGGATTCAGCGCGGACGCCGAGCCACACATCGAGCCTACTAGTAAAATCGATGCGAAGGCGAGGTTGCGGGCCAACGAACCGGAAATTTTCTTTCTCATCGAAATGCACATCAAATCATCTCAACTTTCAGTTTAGGTACCCAACACTACAGATGGAGTCATTCCGAACTTTGATGAAAATGTTAAATTTGTGTGAAACGAAACTTCTACGCAGCTCTCTGAATCACCCTTCGATGTGCGACGAAGCCTCCACAGTCAAATGATGCAGAATGCGCGATTACTGGTTGTCGAAGACGAAGCCGATTTGCTGAAGAACCTATACCGAGGATTGACTGAGGGGGGCTTCGTCGTGAGTCGCGCCGCTAGCGCGGAGAGCGCCGAAAAGGCGATCGCGGAACAGAGCTTCGACGTAATTGTGCTCGATCTGCGACTTCCCGGAAGGAGCGGGATAGATCTTCTGTGCCAATTGCGGGCGGCTGGCAACGCAACGCCGGTGCTGGTGTTAACAGCGCGAAGCTCGCTTGACTATCGCGTCATCGGGCTGGATAGCGGCGCTGACGACTATCTCATCAAGCCATTTGCGTTCGCCGAATTAACTGCACGGCTACGGGCCCTGATTAGACGCGGTGTCAATCCACCGCAATCAATCCTTCGGGTGGCTGATCTGGAGTTCGATACCGTGCGGCGGCGCGCTGCGCGCCGCGGGCTTGAAATTGGCCTATCGCCCAAGGAAGCCATTCTGCTGGAACTTCTGATGCGCAATGCTGGCCAACCAGTGACGCGCGATATGATCGCAGAAGTCGTCTGGGGGTCAGGCTATAACGACTTCACAAACTTGATCGAAGTATTTGTAAATCGACTACGACAGAAGCTCAACGACGGCTCCGGCGATTCGTTAATCATTACCATACGTGGCGTCGGGTATTCGATGCGAGTGATGTAGTGACCATTCGCCTCTGGCTGACTTTTTACTGGGCGGCAATCATCGCGGCAATTCTAACGGTCGCTGGCTTCAGCATTTTGCTGTTGTTCGAGCGTCAACAATGGGGTGCCTTGGATAGCGCGCTGATGGAGGAAGCTGACACCGCCTCGGCGACCTTGAGTCGCCTCTCCTCGGGCCCGGCCGTCGATGCAATTGTGCGTCGGCTCAGCCAGGAACGCGACCTCGGACCACGACGGCGTGTTCGCATTGTCACTGGTGGTCAGGTGATAGCAGATTTCGGTGATCCTAATTCCCAACTTCCTCGCGTCAGCGTGGATCAGGCAGTCGCTGGGATACGCGATGGACGAAGCGGAGCTTTTCGCTTTGCCATCCTGCCATTTCGGTTCGAGGGCGCACGCGCGATGCTAGAAGACGGAGTTGACGTGAGCGCGATTCGACAATCAATAGCGCGACTTCGTACGAGCGTGCTGCTTCTGTTGCCTCTAATTTTGCTCGGTGCCGCGTCAGGAGGGTATTTCATTGCGGGCCACGCGCTCTTTCCGATCACCGCCTTGGCCGACGATCTGGCGCGCATCGAACCGCGTGATTTGAGGCGACGCGTCAGTTACGGCGACATTAATGATGAAGTTGCGCGACTGAGGCGCGCGATCAACGCACTGCTCGATCGCGTCGAACGCGCCACGAACGCAGAGCGGCGCTTCGCCGCGGACGCCGCCCATGAATTGCGCACGCCGCTAACGGTCTTGCGCAGCGGCCTCGAGGTTACCCTCGCTCGGAAACGCGCTTCGGCCGAATACGTCGAGGCTCTGTGCGCAGCATCCAGCACAGTAATCGCCTTGTGTGAGATGGCCGATCAACTTTTGACGCTCGCACGCCTTGATCAGGAAACGTCACTGTCCCGAGAACACATTGATCTCGGAGCGCTGTTGCGGGAAGTAGCTGACGCGGTGGAGCCCTTAGTGCAATCGAAGGCTTTGGCGTTGACCGTGAAAGCCCAAGACAAGGTCATCGTCTACGGAGATCCGATTCTCTTGAAACGGGTCGTGATCAATCTCGTTGACAACGCGATCAAGTTCACCGCCAAGCACGATCGTATCGAGGTTGAGATGACTGCGGAAGCTCAACTCGCGATTGTTCGAGTCGCTGATAGTGGACCAGGGATTCCGCCCCGAGATCTTCCCTTTATCTTTGATCGCTTCTTTCGTGCTGGAGGCCATGAAAGACCCGGCGGCGGTCTCGGACTTAGTCTATGTCGCGAGATCCTGCAGGCGCATCGCGGAGAAATCACGGCCGCGAATTGCGCTGCCGGCGGCTGCGAATTTGTGGTGACCCTTCCGCGAGCGTCCTGAAAGCGAATTCACTGCAGCAAACCCGTCCGTCGAATCCGACTAACTAACCTGAACGTTTGTTAATTAGGACGATTGATCTGCGGTTGTTAACATCGCTCGTATGCATCGATTCCTTCGAGGCATTGCGATGGTGATCGCGCTTTTTGGGTCGCTGACAATGGTTCGCCCCGTACGAGCGGGCGAGACTCTGACGCTCGATCAAGCGATCGCACGCGCTCTCGAAATTGCCCCAACCGTTGCTAACGCCACCGCAAACAGCGATTTGAATCGCGCTCGCATCGACGAGGCACGCGCTCCACTTTATCCGAACATTGCGGGAGCCGGCGATTACACTCAATCACCCGGTTACGACGAAGTGATAACCAATCGCGGTCAGACGCTGGCCGAGGCGACATTGGATTACACCGCCTTCGATGGTGGCCGCCGCCGAGACCAGGTCCGAGCGGCTCGTTATGCCGCCGAGGCCGCGAACCTTGGTGTTGCAGCTGTGCGCGCGCAAATTGTCTTCGACACTACCGTCGCTTATTTCGATCTGATGCGAGCGCGTCAGCAGGAGGCGAAGCTTGGCATTAGCTTCCAGCGGCTCGGAGGTTACGTCGCCATCGTCGAAGCGCTTCAACATAGCGGGCGTGGCATACCTAATGACGTCTTGCGTATACGCTCCGCACGTGATGCGACACAACTTTCACTGGCCAATGCGCATCAGGCTGCCGGACACGCCTCGATCATTCTCGCGTCATTAATCGGTCCCGGCGATCAGGATGATCTGCAGGTGGCGCTGGTCAGCGATCTTCCCGCTCCGCTCAGCGCGAACATCGACCAGAGTCCGGCCTATCAGGCGGCCGAGCGCCAGGTCCGTGCCGCGGAGGCGTTGGTGGCCGCCGCGCACGACGAGCGCTATCCAACGATCAAGATCGGCCTCACCGCCGGATGGCTTGGAATCGATCCACCGAAAACTTTCGGACATCACCTTGGTGCGTCATACGACACAGCAGTTGCAGTGCCGATTTTTCAAGGTGGCTTGGTCCGTTCGCACATCGATCAAGCCCTGGCGTCGCAGCATTTGGCAGAAGCACAGCGTAAACAGACCCAGCTAGCACTCGCACGTGACCTGGCCGATGCGAATAACCGCTACGTCAATGCGGTTAAGCAACTCGAAATCGTGGTGCGTTCGCAGAAGACTGCAGACGATTCCTTTGCGCTTGATTGGACGCGATTTCTCGGCGGTTGCAACGTCACGATTCTGGAGGTTATTGACGCCTACCAGCAAGCGGAAACCTTGCAGCTCACACGACTCGACCAGGAATTCGTCGCCCGCCAAGCCTCTGCTCAGGCAGCACTAATATTGGGAATCGTTCGATGAGGAATTCGATTTTCGTTGCAGCGGTGATGCTTATGCTTGTTGCCGGATGCCGCGCCCGCGCTGGCCCTCCTGAAAACGACGATAAGGGAACGTCTGCTGCGATCACAATGGCGGTGGCGGCAGTACCCGCAATAGTGTCGCCAATGCAGAGCAAGTTGCATCTACTTGGCACTACCGTGGCGACGAAGCACGTGCAGTTGCGCGCGCCTTCTGCGGGCCGCGTGCTCGGTTTCGACCTGCAAAATGGAGATCGCGTGCATCGCGGAGAGGTTGTCGCACACGTTTTGAGTCGGGAAATCGAAGCGGCTACCAATGGACTCGCGGTGGTGCAACGGCTTGACCCAGACGAAGAACCAACGTTGGCGCTGACAGTAAAGCGTTACAGCTCTGACGGGGGCGTGGCCGTGGTAGTACCCGCGGACGGTATTGTCTCTCAGCGCCTGGTAAGCAGCGGTCAGATGGTTAGCGACATGGACCCGTTGGCCGAGCTGATCGATCCTCAAAGCATTTATGTAGAAGCAGCGGTACCGATCACCAATCTTGAAGCGATTAGTCCCGGAATGGATGTTACGGTGACCTCGCCGATGGTTCCTGGCATCGCGATGCCCCGCGCGCGTTGCAGCACTTTCGCCCAGCCTGAGCTCAAATGGAGCGACGTCTCCGGCGCGAATTGAGTTCACCTCGGGCGCACGCATCACACAAGCGGGAGCCCCGGTGGAGGCTATCGTCACCATCGCGTCGGTACCGGACGCGTTGGTTATCCCGAGGGCAGCGCTGTTCGAAGATGCTCTTCGCGACAACTATTACGTGTTCATTGCGGGCTCCGATGGACGGGCCCATCGCAGTGCGGTTACGACTGGTATCCGGGGCGCCGACGAAGTCCAGGTGACCTCGGGGGTGAAAGCAGGAGATCTCGTGATCACTACCGGCGGATACGCGCTCGCGGAAGGACTCAAGATCAGTGTAACGGTACCGCAGAAATGACGCGCGGCAATTCGGTTCTGGCGCTGTGCGCAACAATCGCCGTGGCAATCCTCGGTCTTCTCCTGGCGCGATCGATCCCGAGCGCGGTCTTCCCCGAGATTCAGTTCAACCGCGCGATCATTACCGCTAATGCAGGGGATCTGCCGCGCCAGCAAATGCTGGTCGCGGTGACCCGTCCGCTCGAGGAGGCGTCGTATGGCGTTGTCGGGGTCAGGCTAGTGCGGTCGACCACGACGCGCGGCAGCGCGGAAATTGATGTCGATTTCGACGAGAGCATCGACTCCGCGAGCGCTTTCCAACTGCTGAATGCCGCGCTGACCGAGGTTCAAAGGCAGTTGCCCGCGAACACGGTCATCGACACGCGCCTTCTGACGAGCGGAACATTTCCGATAATCGACATAGACGTGAGTTCGAAAATCCGCGACCTCGCCGGAGTTACTGACATCGTGCAATACGACTTAGTGCCGAGCCTGCATCGGATCGCCGGCACCTACCGCGTCGAAGTCATCGGTGGGAAATATCGCGAGTATGTGGTTCGGCTGGATCCAACGTTAATGCTCCAACACAAGCTCGCGCCTGAGGATGTGGTTGGCGGTTTGGCCAAGGCCAACGTAATCGAATCAGCCGGACGAGTGCTGGACGCGCACCGGACGCTTCTGACGATTGTTGGCAGCGACCTTCACGACGCCGACCAAGTAGCTGCGATTCCTCTGGCTACCATCGACGGCCAACCAGTCTACGTCCGCGACGTCGCCACCGTCGAACTAGGAATCACGGAAGATTATATCCGCGCTTCGAGTCAGAATGGCGCCGCGGTTCTGGTCGGCGTCTCGCGCCAGCCAAGCGGCAACACTGAGGAGATCTCGGCGGCGGCTCACGCCATCGTCAGCGATTTCCGGGAGCGGTACCCGGACGTCACTTTCTCCTTTTCCTACGATCAGGCAGAACTCGTCGGTGAGTCGTTCGACAGCGTGCGCGACGCTATCGTGCTGGGGCTGCTGCTGGCGGTGGCCGTTGTGTACGGCTTTACCCGTTCCGCGATGAGCGCGTTGGTCGCCGGGGTGGTCGTACCGTGTACCATCGCGATCACCTTTGCCGCAATGGCGGCGTTCCGCCTGACCTTCAACATGATGACGCTTGGCGGACTAGCCGCGGGGATCGGGCTTTTTATCGACGACGCGATCGTGATGATCGAATCGATCCATCGCGCCCACGCTGCCAGCACCAAGGCAGAGGTTGCGATTCGCAATGCAACCGTGGAACTAACACGACCGTTGATTGCATCGACCGGCACGGTGATCGTCGTGTTCCTTCCGCTGGTATTTCTTTCGGGGGTCGTCGGGGCGTTCTTTCGCGCACTCGCGGTAACCCTCGGTAGTGGCCTCATCGTTTCTTTGGTACTCGCGCTCTACTTCACACCGGCGCTCGAAATGATCGTCGAGCGCTGGCGTCGTCCCGCACACGAGCCCGGCCACCTTTTCTATTTGATACGTGACGGATTTCTATTGAGCCTGCGCCCGTTTCTCCGCATACCGGTACTGGGATTGGCTGGCGCTGCGCTTTCAATCGGGGGCGCCTATGTGCTGTTTGGCATCGTCGGCACTGACTATCTTCCGGCTTTGGACGAAGGCGGCTTTGTGCTCGATTACATAACACCTTCAGCTGGTACACTGGCCGATACCGAGGATCTGGTCGGCAAAATCGAAGACGTGATCAAGCGTACGCCGGAGGTCGCCGCTTTTTCGCGACGCACCGGCACCCAGCTGGGCGGATTTCTGACTGAGTCCAATCGCGGTGACTTTTCGATCCGGTTGCGGAGTAGGCGAACCCGCGGAATCGAAGAAGTAATGAACTCGATTCGTGAACGGACGCTCGCGAGCGTACCTGGCGTTAGCATCGAGTTTTCGCAGTTGCTGCAGGACATGATCGGCGATTTATCGGGTACCCCGGAGCCAATCGTCATCAAAATATTCGGCGCCGATCAGACTGCGATCGAGAGGACTGCTGCCGATGTTGCAACGCGGATTCAGAGCATCCCGGAAGTGGTCGACGTCTTCAACGGCCTGGTACTGAGCATCGCCGAAGAGCAAGTCGTGGTCGATTCGACGGCCGCCGCACGCTACGGACTTTCGGCCGAAGATATTCTCTCGTCCCTACGTGTGGTGATTGAAGGCACGGTGGCGACCTCTCTGCGCGTCGGTGACCGCCTCGTCGGTATACGCGTTCGCTACCCTGACGACTATCATCATGAGCTTGACTTGTTGGCGCAGGTCTCGTTGAAGACGCCCGACGGTGGACGCGTGCCTCTCTCCTCGCTCACCCGATTACGGCGATTGGGCGCAGGTGCGGAGCTCGCGCGCGAACGATTGCAGCCGGTCGTGGCGGTTACTGCGCGGGTCGAAGGCACGGATCTGGGGACCGCGATCGCGCGTGTCAAAGCACGCCTCGCGGGGCTGAACCTGGCGCCCGGCGTCACGGTGGAATTCAGCGGCCTTTATGCTGAACAACAAACATCTTTTCGTCAGCTTTCGCTGGTGCTGATCTCCGGGACCGTCGCGATGTTCCTGGTGCTGGTTTGGGAGTTCGCCCGGATCACGCCGGCGCTGGCAGTTCTGTTGGGCGCGCTCTCCTGCCTCGCCGGCAGTTTCATCGCGCTCGACCTCACCAGCATCAGTCTGAATATTTCATCATTTATGGGCATCATCATGGTGGTCGGAATCACCGCCAAGAACGGGATCCTGCTGCTCGATCACGCTGAGCGCGATGTGTCCGAGGGTCTGAATCCAGGTAAGGCATTGATCGAAGCGGCAAAGGTCAGATTGAGGCCGATTCTAATGACGACACTGGCGACGGCGGCAGGACTGTTTCCTCTGGCGCTTGGTTTGGGCGCCGGCGCCAAAATACAACAGCCGCTGGCGATGGCCGTGATTGGCGGGCTCGCGTTCGCGATGTTCGTTTCTACGGCGCTGACCGGTGGAATCTACCTGATGGGTTCTCGTAAACCTCCCATTCCTCCCTCCTTAACAAAGTAGCGTACTGTCTGATCGCTATATTGCTTGGCGCCAGGGTAATAAAACGATCTCTCCCTCACATTTTCCGCGAGCCGACGTATAACGAATTCTTCAAATATGCGAGGATTCCGCCGACTTGGAGGTCACCGACGGCCTGGCCGCTGACCGGCCAGCCAGTACGTTGAGAGAGCGCTTGGCCAAGGGGGAGGCAATAGACTGGCGATCGTGCGCATTCCAGCGAAGACTTTCTTCTGAAAGAAAGACGGTCCGTGGTATCCAGCGACAATGATGTTTCGACAACATTTGAAGCGTGCGATGGCCCATCTGCCGTTGAATCCAGTTGAACGGTTTGTGCTGCTCCAGCACCAGAACCGCGAAACAGTGGCGGTTCTGGCCGATCGGTCCGTGTGGAAATTCGACTCGCGCGAGAATCCAATGCCACACCCCGCCAGTCACCCAAGGCACATTGGGCGGTCCGCCGTGCTCACTGGATAAGATTTGCGACGAGTGCGGCGAGGCGATTGCCGACGACGAAGAGTTCACGGGCGTCGATGTTGAGGTCAATCGCCGCGATTCTAAATCGCCTCGACGCCCCGCTCGAGTAGCGCACGTATCTTCGCCTGTCGATCTACCGCGTGAAGCATCGATCGCGCCTGGTGACGTAGCGTCCGCAGCCTAACGATCCGCGCGCCGCGGCCCTTCGCACCCTTCTCTTACCAAATCAGATTGAAATTGCCCGTTGCGGCCAAGGCTGCCAGCAGAAGCCAAAACACTACACCGACAATGCCGAAAAAAGCGGTCAGCGTTCGATCGGCTTGTGCTCGTCCAGACATCTGATTTGACCTCGTTCGCACTTTACACGAAGCCCATATTAAAATTTTTAACATTTGATGAACAGTCGCCATCTCAAGTTCATCTTGATTGACTACGATATCGGCGATCCGGGAGGCTTGAATTGTGCGTAGAGGCTCACATACCTCGGAACCGCACATGAGCGGCGCCTGATCTTCCCACCTCCCCCGGGGTCAGGCGTTCGCCCTTTTTCACGTGATACGCCCCATTCCTCCATGTCCATCCGTTTCTTGCGCTGCCTGATACGGCGGTCAAAGCGGCTCGGCTCGATCCAGACTTACCTGACCGCGTTACCGGACCGTCCGTTGGAGGTTGAATGGCTCGGAAACTATTGAGGAAGGAGGCCCTACGACGACATGTTGCTCGTCATCGGGGCGAGGCCGAGGGGAGTAACCCATCGACCCCACTCGGTACGTCGCGGATCGACTTTGCTTGGCACCGCTCGGAGTAGCCGCTGAACCCAATAGGAGTCGGCGCAACTGATGTCTCTGTGCTCTGGCTGAAGATGGGCGCGTGCGTGACTGCTGCGGTGGAGCTACTGGAAACGAATGCGACAGAAATCGGATTAGGGGCGATCTACTACGGACCGACACTGGCGCTGAATTACAACCTGGGCGGTTTTGGTCCAAAGTAGGATTCGCGAGCCCCCGACCTTATCGTGACGCCGAATACAAACGCGACGTATTCGGGGAGCACGACTATAGTAGGAGCTCTGCGGGTTCGGGCATGACGATAGCAATGTCATTTGGCTGATAGCTAATCCAGGCTTTAGGCCACAGACCGTCTCGGCCACAACACGAACTGCCCAGGTTGCGCCGACCATCATGGCGGTTTTGGGGCTCAGTCCGGATGCGCTTCGGGCGGTGTAAACCGAAGGCACACAGCCGCTGCCAGAGGTTCAGGCCCAGCTCGCCAAGTAGTCGTTTTAGCGAAAAGGGGGGCGCTTCTGTTCGTTCAGGTCGGGCAGCACAAACTCAATCCCGCCATGTCGAGAAATCGCCGCAGTCGTTTTTGGTGGCGCACGGTGAGGGGACCGTCTTGGAATTCCTGTCAACGAGTTCCAACCTTTGATGACATGGCGCAATGCCGTAATACGTCCTTCTATATATGAGACCGAATAGTCACACCGGACCCGATTGAATTGCGCTAATTGCATGTGCGTCTCATCCACTCGCCGCCGGGCCGTTCTTCAGATTCGGAGTGAGAACTGCGGCATATTGCCGCAAAAAGTCTCATGGCTCAACAACGTATGTTCATCTCCATGTAACAAGTGGCTGTTAGAGTGTCCGAGATCGATCGCTGGATCGATCATCTCAGATTATTTGGGGGAGAGAAAAATGGCCAAGTTTATACGTTTGAAGAGCTTCGGCATTCGGTCGCGCACGCCGTATTCGCGGACGATCGCGAGCCTGGCCGGGGTAGCGATGTTGAGCGCAACGGGTGCTCCAGCTTTCGCGCGGCCGGGTGGCTCGGCCTTTCCAGGCTTTACTGCTGGCGACCTGGTGGTAAGCCGTATCCAGTACGACGGTCCGTCCACGCCGGACGGAGGCTACCCTTACATCTTCAATGATTCGAGCGTCACGGGAATTCAGGGCAGCATTCACCTCGACGAGTACACTACTGCGCCTTCCTCGCCGCTGGTCGCATCGCTCGCGCTGCCCGAGAGCTCTACACAGAATCTCGGCAGCATCACGACCAGCTTCAGCTCGAAGTCCGAGGGCGCTCTGACGTTATCGGCGAACGGGGAGTTTCTCAATTACATGGGCTACCAGGCGGCCGACGAACTGCAGGGGGTCTCGAATTCTTACACTACCGGTGCCGGCACGAATCTGGTTCCGCCGGTGGTGCCAGCCTACGACCGGGAGATCGCAATGATCGGGGCCGACGGGACGGTCACATTGCAAAACGAGAGCAACGCGAATAGCGGCGACAACCCGCGCGCTGTGCTCACCGTCGACGGCAAGCAGTTTTACATGGCGGGCAATTCCGACTCGACGCTTTACAATAACTCCTCCAAGACGCCCTGCGTTTACAGCGCCGGGACGACTGGACCGGGCCTCACTATCGGCGCGCGTATAGGCACGCCGGGATCTAATTCCTCGACTCAGCTAGGCTGTTACTTCGCTACTGATCGCCCCGACGAGAGCGCCAAGCAGCACGTCAAGGACAACAATTGGCGCGCGCTCGGCATCGTCAACGGCAACCTGTACGTGTCCAAGGGAAGCGGCGGCAATGGCGACGACGGCCTGTTCCGGGTCGAAAACAGCAGCGGCAACGGTTTGCCCACCGGCACGGGTAATACCATCGTCGAATTGTTCGGCTATCCGGCGACTGATCCAATCACCGGAACGCCCGCACCGATCACACCCTTTGCGTTCTTCTTCGTCAACCCCACTACGGTGTATGTGGCGGATGAAGGAAGCAGCGGCAATCCCGACGAGGTGCCGGGACTTCAAAAATGGGAACTAATCAGCGGCACCTGGACACTGCTATACACCATCCAGAACGGCCTCGATCTCGGCGTGGCCGAGAACGTCCCGGGATATCCGGTCCCGACTACGACCACCGGACTACGCAACCTGACCGGAATCGTAAATCAAAACGGCACCGTAACCATCTACGCGATCACCGCGCAGTCTAGTTCAATCTCCGGAGGCGAACCGGACCCGGATCGGTTGGTGACGGTGACCGATCCGATCGATGCGAACACGCTGCCTGCCAGTGACTCGTTCGTCACCCTGCAGGAGTCCGGCGCCCGACAAGTTTTCCGTGGCGTAGCATTCGCGCCGTGCGGATTCGGCGCGACCACAGTGAACGGCAACCTCAACATCCCGGCGGGCGGCCGCTGCGCGCTCAATGGCACCACCGTAACAGGCAGCCTCACGGTCAACGGTGCGCTGATTGCGAACGGCGCGACAATACGCGGAAACATTCTGGCACAGTTCGCGGATTATGTGAAGCTCAATGACGCAACCATTGGTGGTAACGTCTCAGTGGGCAATCTACTTGGCAACCCACCTGCCAGTGGCGAAAACTCCATCTGCGACAGCCTCATCAGCGGTAATCTGCAAATTATGCTGAGTTCCGCGGATTCGCCGTGGGACATCGGCCAGCCACTCGATCCGCCCACGGGCCAAGCCGCCGGACTTTGCAGCGCAGGAAATCTGGTCAAGGCCAATGTGCAGTTCCTAAGCAACGACGCACAGGGCCTGATCTCGAGCAACTCGATTCGTGGCAATTTGCAGTGCGAAAACGACAGCCCACCGGCATCGGGGATTCCCGGCAGTAACTCTGTCGGCGCAAGCAAAGTCGGAGAGTGCTCTGGGCTATAGTAATCGAGTGACGTGACTCGTGTGAACGGCCGCGCGGAATTCCGCGCGGCCGTGGCTGTACCTGCCGAAAACCTATTCGGGTTACGCACGGACGGGCGTGTGCTGATGAGGCGATCGATGGTAGTCCATCTCACGCAGCAGCAGCTTGTTATCCGGTGTCCCTCCTAATAATTGCATCTGAGCGGAATCAAGCGGCCGCCAGGGACGAATCAGGCGGCGAGACGTTCGTAACGGTGATGCAGGCCATTGACTTTTGGAAAAGCGACGACTCTTCCGATCCTGGGTAGCATGACCGGGCGTGAATCCGGGCAATCTTTGTCGAGTGAAAGACGCGTGCGGTTCGGTGGTAATAGTCGACGTACTAGGAAGGGACGCGGCGTAGATGGCGCTCGTTGCAGATTACGATGTGAGTCCCGCTCGGCCGGGCTGAGCCACCGATTTGGCATTGGCGTCAACCAAATATCGGCATCGAGCCCGATTTGGTGGGTCAGTATGGATCCGCCGCGCGCTGCGATATATCTCCGACCGGAAGCCCGGGCCAGCCGGCTCGCCGGGCAGTTTCTGCGCTAACCGTTCGAGAAAGGCGATCAAACCGGGTGGCCCCAGGCACGGTTGCGTGACGGGCGCATGACCTGCCCGTTCGGCCCGTCGGCAGGTAGTGCGATGGCGCCACTTAAGCAGCCGTGTTCATGGAAACCGATCCGTCCGAACAAAACTTTCGCCGCGTCAGGCGGTAACTGTGCTATCGGCGTTGCGCGGTGGCGCCTCTTGTGCGGCCTTGTCCAGCGCCAAGCCTCTCCGCGGCCTACACACGCGTCAACACACCGCATAGACAGAGGCCTCTCATAACGACAGCTCTCCAACGGGTTCGTCCAAAACAGGTTCGTCCAAGGCGGGCAAGATCGGATTCACTCGACGGCCAGCATCGTGGCAGCTGCAGTGCAGCAGCAGTCCCGGCACCGTGCTCAAACTCGAAGCGCAATTTTCGATTGCTGTGTAGGTAGCTACTGGGTTAAGTACCTTGAGCAGAGTCTGACGGAAAATTTGAGATTCATGAGCCTATCTTTTTCCGTTCTGCCCAGCGCTTCTTCATAGCCAACGATATCCTTCTTCTGCCCTCTGGAGTGAGGGCTCTGCCTTGCTGTCCTTTCAATTTCGTCGGGCGTGGTATCGCGACCTTCGTCTTCCTGGCCGCGCCCGACGAATTCGCACCTTCCAGTGCCGCAATCGCTCGCGCGAGCCTTTCTCTTTCTTGCTTAAGTTCAGTAACTATTTCTTCTGTGTTCACGTTCGTTCCATCCTATAGGCAGATCATTTTAGCTCGGTCATTCCCGCCGCCGTCAGGCTCAGCATTCTATTATCTAGCCGATCTCCGCCATTAACAATTGCTACCCCAAGAAAGGCTGCTCATTCTCATTTGCTTTGACTGCACACGCAGCACATCTCTACAATTTTTATTTGTTCTGATTGGCGTTCATCCGCGCTCAAATGGTTTGAGCATTTTTCCCCGCTGATCCACTCGATCTGAAGATCCATCAGTAGCTCCTGATCCTTCCATAATGGCGGCAGCGTGACCCGCGTATCCATTAGCATTTGAAGATTGAGACCGGCAGGAGCCCGACCTTCAGAAATTGCCTCCACAATCGAGGGTGCGATAAATGCCAGTTTGGTCGGCCGCGCAACATGGCGTTTCGCGAGGTGTTCCCGTCTGGCGATCGCAATCAGCGAAAGAATACGGCCAGTCGCCAGTTCTTCGAACCATCGCTTCGAGCGCGCTATAGCCTTGAGAAGCGCCGGGTCCACCTTGCGACGCATCTCTTCCTTGCCCTCAGTGATAATTCGCATCTCGACGCCGCGCCGTTTCATCTTGATCGGCGAACAGGGATATCCGGAATATCTTTGTGTTCGATTGATTATTCGCAGAGTCGCCCGGAACGGGTACTCTGGTAGGCTGCAAACAATAGAAAGTCGAATAGCGCGTTCCCCGCCCCATCTAAAAGGCCACCTCCTTTCTGCATGAGCAGCGGCCAGGAGGCGATGTGTTCGCAAACGCGGCATTCCTTTTTCATGGATTCGCGCTCCGATCCCAATCGAGATGGATGGCAACAATGTCACAGGAAAAGGACTCGTTTTGTGCAGACCCGGATTTCTTCTGCTACGGTTTTTCGCTCGACAGTTCGCCGGTGACTGTAGCCGATTCCTAACATCAAAAGAGCTGACATCGTACGGAGTGCACATGAAATCAGAATTCCTTGCTGGCGAACGGCGTCGATAGGATACCGGTGCCGCTTGCAGTCGTACATCCCCTGGCGCCGGGTCCTTTGGCGCAGCCCCAGAAGTTCAGTGTCGCATTGGCAGTACCAGCGTTCAGAGTCTGCACTCCCACGCCTTTGCCGAGTAAGTCGTTGAGGTGCACGTCAACACTGGCAGGCGTATTGACCACGACATCGAGGGCCTCGTCCGTGATGTAATTATCAGATATGACGGTGCCAGTGGCTGCGGAGAGGCCGAAGACGTTGATCCCGGTCGAGCCCGAAGTCGCAGCATCACCGGTATCGGCGTGGTTTCCTCCAATTGCGTTATTCACGATAACATTGTTTGTCAGATCCTCGCCCGGCGCGTGACTGTGCATCGTGACACCCGGCAAGCCATTGTTAGTGAGCGTGTTGCCAACTACTACGTTGCCAGAGGCTATCCCGCTCGCGGCCCCATCGAAGATTCCGACGCCGGCCCCTGCACCTGGGGTAGCAAGCCCGTTCGACGTGGAGAGGTTATTAGAGATCGTGTTTTGCGTCACGCCGAGCGGCGTACCTGGCCCGGCGATTGATGCGCGCGGATGCGAGGCGAGAGTAATTCCGCAGTCGAACGAATTATTGCTTACGATATTGCCCGAGATGAGATTGTTACTCGCAGCCGCCGTGTCATCCGAGATCAGGATTCCACCTGAATTCTTTTCAACCAGATTGTCTGCAACGACGGAGTGATTCGCTCCCAGCAGGTGGATGCCCTCGCCGCAATCGTCACCCTCTTCCGTTTCGAACGACGGCAGTCCCGGACAAGCAGGCGTGGCTATCACCAATGACTTGTTGTTATTGGAAACGATGCTACCGGATATTGTGACCGATGAAGCGTTGGCCACAAGGATACCTTCGAAGTTCGCATTCTTCACGGTGAATCCGCTAACCGTGACACCGCTCAAACCTGGATTGTCAATGCCGTCAACAAAGATGCCGTTGGCCAGGCCAGTAGCATCGATGATTGTGTTCTTCGGATTTGCGCCGATGAGCGACAGGCTTTTGCCGACAACGATGTCTTCATCGTAGGTTCCCTTTGCGACCTGGATCGTATCGTTGACCGTGGCGGCGGTAACTGCAGATGTGATCGTTGCGAAGCACCCGCCCTTTCCCGTCGGGTTAACGCAGAGCGTGGCGGCGCTCGCGCCCTGCGCTCCAGCGAAGACTAGCCAAACAGCGAAAGTAACAGTGGCCTTTGTCCAAACTCCAAATCTGTTCGAATTAGAATGCACAGCTCTCATCATCCCTCCCGACTAAATCCAGACATCGAATTCATAATAACACGACAGGTCGCAAACCGATTATGCCGCCAGTGCTTAATGCGCCGCGACGTGATCGAATTCGGTGGCTTCTGCCGGTGGGGCCAAAGGGTTCACGACAATCTGTCAGCTTTTGAGCTTTGTCTCAAGTTGCTTGCTTGAAATCAGCCGGCTGATAGGCGCCGCCGAATTGACCCCGTTTGACTGCGCCCGTGCCATAAAGCCGTAGGACACGGCTCTTCCGATCGATACTACACCAGAGCATCAGAGGCGCCCCGCTTTTCTGCAGATAGTCGGCTAGGGTTTTGCCGCTTTTACTTAGGAAGCTCGCTATAAAACTAAAATCAGACTATTTGACTGATTTTTCGATCCCGATAAGTTGGGTTTTCTGCAATGCTCCGATCTTGGCATTGGAGATTACATTAAGTATATCAGCGAACCTTCCCGGTTCTGATGGTGTGAAGGTAACAGTCACTTTGCAGCTCTTGCCCGGAGCTAAACTTCCCACGCAATTTTGTGAGGCCGTGAAGGCTGTAGTCTCCGTGTTTATACCGGTTATCGATACGACCGCCTTGTACGAAGTCACATTCCTGAGCGTCACGATTGTTTTCCCTGGTGTCGCGCTGCCAATCGTTGCGCGGATCTGGCTAGTCTTCGGACTGATTTCCAGCGTCGCGCGACTTGGTGCGGAGACGTTGGAGACTTCAAAGACCGTTCCCGAACCTTCGGTAGAACGAGCGGTCAAGCCCCCCAAAACGGTTGTTCCATAAAGGTTACCCATCTTATCGATTGTTAAACCACCTCCTGGGCCAGAGCCATCGAGATATCTACCGAAAACCCATAGCGTCGTCTCGCTCCACAGAGCATTGTCTCCGGGCCCCGGGCTTAGCTCGAAGAGGATACCGCCAGCGGGGGTTGCCTTCGTCCCCGAAACTCCCACGGTGGTTCCGTAAAGATTGCCGTTCGCGTCCATCACGAGATTGCCCATTGGCCCGGCGCCGCCTCCGCCGGCGCCGAACTTCCAGAGCACCGAAGGATTCCAGGTCTCGCCACCGCTTGATGGTGGACTCAGGCGAAACACGGTTCCCGCGAACAATGGCGGCTTCCCAATTCCGGGTCCCCCTGCCTGAGTAGTACCATAGAGATTGCCTTGCCGATCCATCAGCAATGGACCAACGGGGTAGTTTCCATTCGGGCTGTATCCGGAGATGTTCACATCCCCGAAGTCCCAGATGATCGATTCGCTCCAGCTGCCACCCTGGCTCGACGGCGCCGTCAATTCGAACACGGTCCCGAAATAACTCGGGCCGCCCAGTTGAGTTGTTCCATATAGATCACCGTTCTGATCCATGACCAGGCCCGCGCGCGGGAGCGCGCCGTCTCCTGGGTTCCCAAAAG
>Ga0206836_10004_pt1 | contig 73835 bp, 74 predicted proteins | sample Alteio_BWOrgCont_28_FD_152871 | JGI IMG/M metagenome (GOLD analysis project Ga0206836, IMG submission 152871) | Enriched cells from forest soil in Barre Woods Harvard Forest LTER site, Petersham, Massachusetts, United States -... | ecosystem: Environmental > Terrestrial > Soil > Temperate forest >...
TCACAGAACTAATAAATTGGGATTGTAGGGTTTCTTCACTCGGGAAACCGACGGCACGCTTAGCCACAAGCCCTCAGAGTGAGGGCGACGCGAGACTTTTTTTGACTAGCGCTGGACGATGCAGGTCCCTCAAGGTCAGCTGGATTGGATTAAGAAGCCGCATTTTATTGCGTTGCACGGGCACGCTACTTAGGAGGCACTTCTCACATGTTTAAGACTTTTGATTTACAGACGTTTGGTCGGTATAGGTAGCTTCCTTCGACAGGATGACCGCCGACGAAAAAGAAGGCCTATGACTTTATCGCGAAGGGCGTGGACAAGTGGCTGGGCCGTTCAAGATCTGGCGGCAAAACCCTAAACCGCTGGATCTAACATTCGCCATATAAACACCGCAGCTGAGTGGGGAAGCGCACCGAAGGCTGCTAGGCGGTGATGTATATGTATTTTCCAACAAACCGCAAAAGCGAGGGTGGCCTATGAGTTTAAAAAACAAATGTTAAGGAGGCTACCATGACACTGCCGAACAAGACTGAGCGCCGGGCCATCGTCGATACCCACCGACACCCGTGGGGAAAGAAAATGCAGTCCAAAATAGAGGAGCGGGGCCTGCTCGATCCGAAACAAGGATTCCCGCAGACCAACGCTCTGGACTTGATGGCCTATCGCGAGGTTTTCGATCTGGACTACGCCATGCCGATCCAGCGCGAGGGCGGCGTCACCCTCAGCCTCATGACCAATGGCGGCGAGGTGGAGTGGCTTGCCCGGGATCTGCTCCAAGGCAGCACAGTCGAGGGTCTCAAGTTCTTTAACGACGAATACGTGGATATCATGAGTCGTTATCCCGGCGAGTTCGTACCGACGGCGAACGCACACGCACTCGAAGAGGCCTGTCGCCCCGTTGTTGAGGGGATGATCCGCCAGGGCGGTGCCAGGGCAATTGCAGTAGCGTCCAGTTACGGCGACGGCGCGAATCGCGTCTTCCTCGACAGCCCCAAAGCGGAATGGCTGTGGGAGTTTGCGGAAGCGAATGACATCGTGGTGCACATCCATCCGCCGATGCAGTCGATCGGGCATGAGTCGCTCATGCAATACCGCCTCAACGAGGCGGTTGGCCGCCCCTTCGATTCAACCGTTAACGGCGCCCGGATGATCGCCTCCGGGGTGTTCGATCGCCACCCGAAGCTGCAGGTGCTGATCGTCCACATGGGCGGCGGACTCGCGTCGATTGTTGGACGCCTCGAATTCAATTGGCGCCTAAACTACAACGGGATCAAGAATCCGCCCGCGGGCAAGCCGTACACGAACAAGCGGTCGCCGTTCGACTATTTCAAGACCAACATCCTGGTCGATACCATGGGGTTCAACGCAATCGGGGTACGCGCCGCGATTGAGCTGTGCGGCGTGGACCGAGTGGTGTTCGGATCCGACTTCGGTCCGGTGCCGTACGGGATCAAAGAGCAGGTGCAGAGCGTCGAAGAGGTACTTCCGAATCTGGCTGATCGCGAATGGGTGTTTTGGAAGACCAGCAACAGAATATTCCGCCTGGGCCTATCAGATACCGGCTTCATTACCCCGGCCGTTCCACCAGTGACTCTCGATGCGCGGCGTCGCCGCACCGCGAATCAGGCCCCCGCCATAGCATCCAACCTCGCCGTAGCCGAGATTATCCATCAGGATGAAAACGATGTTCGGTCTGTCTTGTGCCAAATATAAGAGAGCATGACTTACCAACTTACGACAGTCTATCCTCACTCCTTCTTCCACAACGACGTGTTAACGGGTAGCGCGTAACACCGCAATGTGGTTTCAAAAGGGGTAAGTTTTGCATCGTTGCTGAAAGCCCCGTAATAAGGGTTTGCAATGATGCAAATGTTAGGTGCAAAATGTGTGGGGAAATATGCCGAGCAGGCATTTCGACCCACCGCATCGGCTCGCCTCAATCCATTCCATCGCTATTAATTGCTGCGCAATCAAGGTGCCGTGTCGCGATCTCGGAGTATTCTATTCACACGTGACGATCAGGAGCGAACCGACTAGTTACACCCAGCGTGGCATCGTGTCAGGGGCGATGCCGAACGCCAGCTTGCCCAGGACTCCGAGAGTGTCATAGCCAGCCAGAGGGTGTATGACACCCGCCCGGACGTCCCGATAAATCTGTTCAAGGGGGCCCGAACGGGAGATGGCTGAACCACCCGCGATGCGCATCGCTTTGTCGACCACGCCAATCGCAGTCTCCGTAACAAAATGCTCACAAGCCAGCAAATCTATCAGCGGTGGACTGGCACGCAGAGAAGGTTTATTCAGTGCGCTCGCGGTTTGTAGCAACATTGCCCGTGCCGCCCTTAATTCCACTTCCATTTCAGCGGCCAGGAACTGATTTCCCGGATAGTGGCTAACTGGTTTGTCAAAGGGTATTTGGATCCGCTCGCGCGCCCAAGAAATCGCATGATCGTGTGCGGCTTGCGCCATGCCCAAATAGCAAGCTGAGATTGAAGTCATAAACCAGGAGACAAATACACTGTTGTAGGCATCCCAACTGCGGGCTGGGCGAGCGGTAATATGCTCCTCAGGAACGAACACATTTTCCCAGATGATATCGTGGCTGGCAGAAGCCCGGATGCTCATGGTGTCCCAGTTATTCTGAATATTTATACCGGCGGTTTTGGCGGGTACGGTAAAGAATAAGCATAGGGGTCCTTCCGTTGGGTCGTCATAGTGGGCGGTTTCCTCAAAGAAATCCGCGCAGACACACAAAGTGCTGAATCCGGCGCGGCCATTAATGCGATAACCGCCTGGCACCTTCTCGGCGCGGCGAGTGGTGTCGTTGAGCCCAGCAAAGCCGATTACAGTATTCATCCTGGGATCGCTGGTACCCGAGCACAAGATGAGAGAATCGCGGGCGCAAGCTTCAAGAAACGGGCGCTGTTTCTGGTCGCCCAAACGCCAGAGGTCGGAACGCACCGCCACGTTGAATATGTGCATGTTAATCGCAACTGAGGTAGGTCCATCACCCTGCGCCAGCCGCTCCTGCGCCAATACGAAGTCCTGCAAATTAGCGCCCCCGCCGCCGACCTCGGTCGGAAGGGTCATATTGAGGTATCCGGAGGTCTTCAACGCTTCGATATTCTCAAAGGGGAAGCTGTTCTCACGGTCATGCCGACTAACGCGGGTCTTAAAGTCGTTAGCGTGGGCAGCGGCCAAGGTGACAAACTTCTGCTGCCGTTCGATCCCTGTCATAAAATGTTTGTCCTATCCTCTGCGATCAGCGAACAGCTCTTTGGTCGCTGCGATGAGCCGAACTAAAATCTGGACCACGAAATGCGGGAGCGGCGTTGAGTTGCGTGCAATACCCTAGACCCCGCGGTTCTGAAGAGTATGGAATATTCCGATCCTCTACATCCTGATCCCGAAAACAGAATCGCTTCTTCCCGTAATGAATAGTTCTTAGTACGGCCCTATTTCGAACAACGGTAATATCGCACGTTCATCTAAGGAACCCTTTAAATCGAGGGTATGGCCATAAATCCCTGCTCGAGGAGGAGTTTGCTATTGCATTTATTGTCACGCGCTAGGAATGCGGTTAGCTTTGGTGCGAAAGCTGCAAAGTGCGGAGTTAGGCGGCCACTACGGAGGATGGTCTATCGAAGTCTGTGATATCTGAACGAAAGTTAAACCTTAAGACGCGAGGTCGAGACTACTACGGTGCTGTTCGCTAACAACTGAGTTCGCAGGCTTGATCGAGAAGCAGAAAGGAAGTCCGTTTTGTCGTCACTGCACGTCGGTCGATTTAGTGCTTGAGGTGGCGCAGGGCTGATAATGGGTCCTAGCGAAGCAACGCTATTGATTCACGGCGGAGGCAAGTGCAATGGAAATAAGCTTGGCAAATATCGCGATCGGCAAAGTCGATTTTATCGAGCAGTATGCGCTGTGGAGTGTGGAACAACGAGACGCGGTGCATCGCATTATTAAGAAAATCGAGGAAAACAAACTTGAGTTGGTGCGCGTTTCCGTAGCCGACCAGCATGGCATTCTGAGGAATAAGACTCTTACGACTCGTGCGTTCAAGAGTGCGCTGTGCAACGGGGTTGACTTCACAGTCGCCCCATTTGTGTTTGATACCGCCAATTCGATTGTATTCGATCCATTCGTCGATGGTGGTGGTTTTGGACGGCCAGAAATGTCGGGATTACCTGATGTGGTTCTTGTGCCCGATCCGCTGACCTTTAGGATCTTGCCATGGGTACCGGCAACCGGTTGGATCCTCGGAGATTTATACTTCAATTCGGGTAAGCCGCTGCCGTGGGCTCCGCGCGGTCTGATGCAGAAGGCTCTTGATGCTTTGAAAAAGCAGGGGTTTGGGTATGTCGCAGGTCTGGAGGTCGAGTGGTATTTGACGAAGCTCGAGGAGACAATACTGGATCCGGATCAGTTAGGAGGGCCCGGTAAGCCGCCACCGCCGCCACGAGTGCGGCCAGTAACTCGTGGATATCAGTACCTTATGGAAGCGCATCTGGACGAAATTGACGGGATCCTGCAGATACTTCGCCAGCATCTGGAGGGTGTTGGACTGCCACTGCGCACGATGGAAGACGAATGGGGACCGGGCCAACTAGAGTTCACTTTCGATCCGCTGCCTGAATTGGAGGCCGCCGACGCCATGATGCTTCTGCGGTCCGCTGTCAAGCAAATTTGCCGGCGTCATGGCTATCATGCGACATTCATGTGCAAGCCGGGCATCCCCAGCTTCTTCGCGAGCGGGTGGCATTTGCACCAGTCTCTAATAAATCTCGATACCAAGCTGAACGCCTTTACGTCCCGGCAGCCTGATCAGGCTATTTCAGGGGTAGGACGCCATTTTATGGGAGGCCTTCTGGCACATGCTGGCGCTGCGTGCGTTTTCACCACCCCGACGATTAACGGATATAAGCGCGCGAAGCCTTTCTCTCTCGCACCCGACCGAGCAACTTGGGGAATCGAGAACAGGGGCGCGATGCTTCGCGTTCAGGGCGGCCTCAACGATCTGGCGGCCCATATCGAGAATCGCATCGGAGAACCTGCTGCAAACCCTTACCTTTATATGGCGGCACAGATTTTCGCGGGACTGGACGGTATAGAACGCCAGCTCGACCCAGGGTTGCCGAGTGAAGCGCCCTATGCAGCAATCGATAAGCCGTTGCTGCCGAAAACTCTCATTGAAGCCACTGCACTCCTGAAACAAGACGAGTTGTTACGTAGGAGCTTCGGTGATGAGTTTATCGACTACATTGTAAAAATTAAAGAATTTGAATGGGACCGGTTTGTAAAATACTTGGAATCAGCAGGTATCTCTGCAGAGAATGCCACCGATACGGTCACCGATTGGGAACAGCGAGAGTATTTCGAGTTATACTAGCGGTCCCCATTTAGAACTTTCGATCATCGACGCGTATGCGATCAAAATGCGCGAATCGGAACCGGGTCATTGATCGGAAAGGACGCAATCTCGATGGAGTTGTCGTAATCGTCATAGACGAAGTTGTCGGGAAAATTGTCTCAGCTGAGCAGAACCGCGCAATCCCAATTTTTCTGTCATTTCACGTACGTATTTATTTAGAGTACTCGGCGCGATGCCAGCTTCCAGGGCCGCTTCCGTTCCCCGGTAGTTTTCTCCAAGGATTCGCAGCAGGTCTGTTTCACGTGGACTCAACCCATAGCGAATGCTGAGGCGCTTGCGGCGATGTTCGGCGAGTTCGCCAACCTCAACCATTACGTTGTAGTACAGCGCGCCGGCATCTCCTTCCTGTACGAACCCCCCTAGCTTCAGGGTAATTCCTGTCCTGTGAAAAAAGAGGCACCTTGAGGGCGGTCCAGAATTGGCCACGACAGCACTGCGTAGTTGCAGGATTTCGTCGAGAGTGCGCGCGATGTAGTTCAGCATCGGCGCGATTTTCTGGTTCATAAGGAGGTTCATGCCACACCCTTCGAGAATGGCCAGTCGAGTGAAAATCGATCGTGCGGCTTGGTCTATAGCTAATACGCGTCCGTCGGGCCGCATCAGAATCAATCCCGGAGTGCCCTCCTCCGTCGACCTGAACTCTTCGCCATCCACACGGCGTGATTCAAGCCGATAAGCAATGCTTAAAGCGTGGCCAATCTCCAGTGCGGCTATTTTCGCAAACCGAATGTCATTTACGCTGAACTCTGGCATAGTTGCGCTGCGCCAGATGGGATATGCACCTACGCATACTTTCCCGTCGCGTGCGATAATCACGATGCCATGATGTTCCTCGATCGGTCGGAAGTACTCGTTATAAGTTTCAGTGCGATGAAATCCCGGAAGCGTCGGTTGTTCATCCAACAATCTGTCGTCGAAGATCCGAGGATTAGGGATGAGGCTGCGATCAACCGGAATATCGCTTACATAATATTTGTAACGCGCTGAGTTCTTTGCCTCGTCGACTACGCTGCGACGGATCCAATTATCGGGACTGCGGAGGTTCCCGTCTGCCGCCGTGCACAACGCCTTCTGATCGCTGCTCGGGATAGCCTCTTCGATGACCTCAAAAATGCCCATTACCAAAGAGATCACGGGTAATCCGGAGCTGGCGAGTTTCCTCAGTCGCGCGAGAGCCATCTGCTGACGATAGATACTCGGGTACGATCTCAATCCCGGCGTCGGTCCTGCTGCCACATTCGCGACGGGTGGACTGATCGCAGCGCTACGAGCCGATGGAGTGTAACGTTTGGTTGGGTGCGGCAAGGTAACTGTTTGCAGAATTCGCCGACACTGGCGCGTACTAATCTTAGTACCGTAGATTCGCACGACGTGATGGGAGAGCAGTGTGCCGGTCCAAATCAGTTCAGGATATCCGAACTGACTGGGCGGACGTCCTAAATCTCTGATGAGCGTGTCCATTTGAGCGGGTCCGATCAGGCTAGGTCTGCCCCTATGGTTAGCGGCAGGACTCAGCTCTTGGTATCGATCGCTGCTCCGTGGTGAGGATCCGATACATTGAACGTCGGAGCCAGAATACTGTGTAATGCGCCGGTTTGTCCCCCGCCGAAGCTTCATGGTTGACCTAAGCCTCTTGTTTTAGATTCTTTGTTGCCCTTGCGAATCCTTCCGAGCCGATTGCCATGCTTAACTCCGCCACCTCGCATCCTGACTTAGTCAGGAATTATTCACCAGCATCCGCTTCCCTGCGGTAGGATGCCTTCTCGTTGGTTCGCATCTGGACTATGGCTAATCTTGCATGGCTGCGATCCGAAAGAGCTTGTCGGAAGATGCACTGGCCTTTCTCGGCATGCCGAATGTCTATTGGCGTTTAATGAGGACTGCGCCATCGTGCTCAAAAAAGCCGCTCTTGAACGATGGCCGGTTCAGCGGCGAGCCGGCGATCCGGAGTGGAGCCGGCGCTGCCAATAACCAGGGCGGCGGTGCAAATGCATCACAGCGATTACCGAAATGTTTGCGGACTCAGGCTCGTACACGATGCCGAATGGAAATCTCTGGATAAGCCGGCGGCTGATCGTGCTGCCCACGAACAGGCTGCCAGAGTTTGGATGAGCAATAATCTCGCTCAGGATGCGTTCGACCTGCCGAATAAAGTCCGCACCCAAGCCAGGTGCGCGAGTTTCGTAGAACCTGGCGGCTGCGATGAATTCGCGTTCCGCCAGAGGGTGAAAGACGAGAGTCACCGAAGCGCGGCACGCGCTTTTTTCAACACCTTCCTGGCGGGGATGCCGGTAAGTTTGCCGCCTTTAAGCTCGGCTGAACGGCGCTCTATCTCATCGAGCCAAGCTTGCTCGGCATGCGGATCTATAGCCTCTTCGAGGCTCATGATGAGCCGTTCGGCAAGGCGCGCCCGGGAGCGCGCCGGCAGTTTTAGGGCGTCATCTTCGAGCTTTTTGAGAGCGGTGCTCATCACCTTACCGTGCATCAAAAGTTCAAGTTTTGGAACACCATGGCCTGTCCAGTAAGAGACCTATGTCCATCATTGGATGATCTTAAAGCTAAATATAACTACGGAAAATACTAATTGACGTAACATAACGTCCTTTATGTTACGTCGATTCGGAGCAGGGGACAATCGATTTGGCTTCCTGAGCCTTCCGCCGAGGCAAGGAAATTCGAGGCTTGATGAGGCGAAGAAAAAGCGAAATACTACTTTTTTCATAATGAGCGGCATAGAGGTGAACCCTATGAGAGTAGCGATTGACCCGATCGTTCTTGCACCAGAAGCCATGCTGGTAGAGCGGACCGCGCCTTGTGAGCCATGCGCGCGATGCGGCCTATACTATCGACTTGTCCGCGTCGGCCGGCTTTGGATGCAGCCGCAACATGAATGCCGTGTCAGTCAGGAAGAGGCCGTCAATTGACTTGAGCGTCTTGCGCCTGCGCTCCTGATCGCCGCACCCGCATGCTCCCCTAAGCGGTACACTGACGACATGGCGCGAAAGCGGCGGTTCGGCTCCCTTGCCAACGAACTCTTGAAGAAAGCTCGTGAGGCGATGCTCACGGCAGTGCAAATCTTCAATAATCCCCACGTCGAATTTAAGTCCGAGCTCTTCATCGTAACGACGATTATCGCCTGGACATATCTGCTTCACGCCCACTTCCGCAGGAGGAGGGTCGAATACCGCCAATTCACGTACGTTGCGCAAAGGCGCCATTTTTTACGTACCAAGTTCGGCGCCATCAGGTACTGGAGCCTGGAAGAGTGTTTGGCTTGCTCGGAATGTCCGCTCGAAGAGGTCCAGAAAAACAACCTCAGATTTTTGATCGGATTGCGGCACGAGATCGAACATCAGATGACAACACGCATTGACGATCAGGTGAGTGCAAAGTTCCAGGCTGCGGCCTTGAACTTCAACTCATGCATAAAGAAGCTTTTTGGAGAAAAACACTCCTTGGACGCAGAACAGGCATTCAGCATTCAGTTTGCCGGCATATCGGAACGTGCCGCAAAAGAACTTCTGGAGGAGGACGATCTTCCAAAACATATCCGGTCTTTTGTCGCGCAATTCGAGAATGGTCTCTCGCAGGAAGAGTATGACGATCCGAGGTTCTCCTATCGCGTTGCGTTCATACGAAAGACTTCAAATACTAAGACCGGTGCTGACAAAGTCATCCAAATGGTAGCTGCCGATAGTGAAACTGCCGCCGCTATCAATCAGGTGTTCCTTCGCGAAACCGAAAAGACAAAATACCGGCCAAGTAGGATCGTCGATCAGATGAAAGCGGAAGGGTTCACCCACTTTGGCATGAAGCAACATACGGACCTCTGGAAGAGGCAGGATGCGCGAAACCCTAAGTTTCAGTTCGGCACGTATGTGGAGGGAAGTTGGTTCTGGTATGAGTTGTGGCTTATTGAGGTTCGGAAACATTGCATGATCAACGCTGCCTCGTACAAGCCAGCCGCTTCCTGATTGTTGGCTTTGCTCCGGCTTTCGTCATCGAATGACGCGGTCAAATCCCCCTAGGATCCAGACCGGTAGCTCAGACACTCAGCCCCTCGCGTCCGTTACTCGCTTCGTGCTTCTAAATGACTCAGAAGCGCAACGAATCTAATATAAAGTGATACTTTAGATTATAATTAAAATGGATTGTGAGCTCATCCAATCGCGCGTATTCAAACAGATAGGTGCATCAGCTTAAGGGCAACCGCGCTGGAACCTGGAGTATTTCAGTCAGCGGGCGCATGACGTTTGACATCAAAAAGGGCGAAATCTGCAACCTTAACCTGGAGGACTATCACTGATGATGAGCGCCAGACCTAAAAAAATCGGGATGTCGCCGCCACATCCCCGCGAATTCATTCGCGATGAGATTTTGGCCTTCCCCCCATCGATCTCGCAGATCGACCATGGTGTTGTGCTCCACGCCGCCCGCCAACTCGGCATCGACGTCGCGTGACGCTTGGGGAACGGACACTGGAGCGCTACCGCGCCGAGGTTCGACGTATTAAGGGTGCCACGTACCCTGATTCTCAGCCGTAGATAGGTAAACGAGTTGATACGCATTTGGAAACACAATTTGTCCCCTCCGTCGCGCTGCGCAAAACAGGCGGTCGTCTCGCTCAGGCGGAAGTGCTAGCGCGAGGGAGTGCCGACCCATCCTAAACTACTAATGAAGATAGGAGCCTCCATATGAGTGACCGAGACATTCAGAACCAACCGGATCGCACTGTCCTGCCACCGCCCGAAAGCCCGTTCAAGGGCAAGATTGAAACCGCCATGAAGAACTCAACGCAGGACTGGCCGCAGCCGCTCAAGGCCCCGGAAGGTGCTCCCAACGTCCTGATGATCCTTGGCGACGACATCGGCTTCGGCACGCCGACCGCATTCGGCGGCCCGGTGAATACGCCGGTTTTCGATCGGATCGCAAAGGAGGGATTGCGCTATACCGATTTTCATACGACCGCTGTTTGCGCCGCGTCGCGGGCTGCTTTTCTCACGGGGCGCAATGCCCACTCCGTGGGCTTTGGCTTCCTTCCGGATAGCGCTGTCGGATTCCCGGGATATAACTGCATGATCCCGCCCAGCGCAGCAAACGTGCTCGAAATCCTGCGCATGAACGGTTACGGCACCGCCTGGATCGGCAAGTCCGACAACACCCCCGGCAGCGAAGTCACCCCGGCTGGCCCGTTTGATCGGTGGCCGACCAGAGGAGCCGAGTATTTTTATGGCTTCTTCGGAGCGGGAGTTACCCAATACTACAGGGACCAGCGGCATCGCGGAACGTGTGCAATTGCTCTTCGCTGGTGGCGAAGCCTGGCTTTTGGTCCGCCGGCGAAACTGTTTCGTTGATCCGTTCGAGCACGTTGGTAGGTGCGCAGCGCCTTCCACTGCGAGGGGGAAAGGCTGTGAAAGTGAAGAGCTCGTCGCCGGCCTCCTCGTAGCTGGCGCGGACCGTCTGGCAGCGCAATTAACCACTTACGCGGAACCTTTCGAAAAAGGACCATTCGGCGACGCACGAGACTATGCGAAGCGAACAGCGATCAAGGAAGCTCGCGGTCTTCGGGATCAGAGACCGCTAATTCGCGCTGCCGGAGAGTTTACGCGAATGGATTGAATTTGACGCTCCCTTGAGGCCCCTTGCTTTTATCGCAAAAATGCTATTGAGATTGATGTGGCAGAGTGGCGGTTGAAGTCGTAAGCAGATTGGGTGGAGACGGAGTCTCCGGGCTCTCCTCAAAGAGATGCAGGCTCGATTTTTTAGAATTGCTCGAGACTTTCGGTCCGCATCAGTCGGTCTGCCACACGTTCGGCCACTTGACGAAAAGCTCTGGGAATTGGGCGCGCGATATATACAGCGGTTTAGTTGGCGCTGAAGCGACGGCGGAGATAGTTTTATGACAAAGAGTTTGCAATCTATGAGAAAGAAGATGCTTACGGATCGCGAGGTCTGCACGAATTACGACGCAATGGCAGATGAATTTGGACTGGCGCGCGAACTGATAGCAGCGCGGGTTCGAGCTGGCCTGACGCAGGCGGAACTCGCAGCGCGTATGGGGACTACTCAGTCCGTTGTCGCAAGACTTGAAAGTGGCTCTCAGTTGCCAAGTGTGAAGACGCTCCTCCGTTTTGCGAAAGCGACCGGCGCAAGGCCAGTGATCAAATTGCTGGCGGCTTAAACTCAGACTTCTCAGCTAAACCCGGACGTTAAAGCAAACATGCGGAAGAACGAAGTTGGGGATGCTAATCCAATGTCAGTAGGACTGAGCGGCACGGAAGTTCAGGGACCTGAAGACGTGCAAGACGACGAATTACTTCCTGAAGGGAAATTAGTTTGCGCCCTAACCGGAGATCAACGTACAGCGACCGTACAGGAAGAAACGCTGCAATCGTTTGTTGAGCAGCTTCATCGAGAGTACGGCATTGCGCTTGAAGATATGGGGCGAGACATCAGGCTGCAGTGCCAAACAAGCGATCCTCGGACGGGTAAAACTCGTTCTCGAAACCGATCCGTGCAGCTGGCTGTCTTTGAACCAGGTAAGGCGCATGAAACAGAAAACATCATTCGCGTTGCGGTGATTGCGTCGCCGGCAACGAAGCCTGACGATAACGCGATCGCTGTTCTCGAGGAAGTCCTGGCTGCTCTTTCTGAGGATCGTCCCCAAATCTTCGGATTATGGACCAACGGCTCGGCGGGTCTAGCATTTCGAATGCGCACCTACCATGCCCGCACCGGAGAGCCGGAATTCACACCGCTGACCGATTTTCCCGCGCCGGATGAAACTTTGGAAGACCTCGAAAAGGCGGAGCGTCGACCGCTGCGCGTTGCCACGGGAGATTCCCTGCTTCGGACATTTAAACGGTGTCACGACTATCTCTATGGAAACCAACAAATGCGTGGCGATCGTGCCTTTTGGCAACTGCTATATCTTATCTTTTGTAAAATTCTGGACGAGCAGCAAAGCAGTCGTCGGTTCTTTGTCGGAGCAACCGAGGCCAATACTGAAAAAGGAAGAAAACAGATCCATTCTCGTATTACTGACCTCTTTGATCAGGTGCGCAAGGATGAATATCGAGACGTCTTTGACGGGCAGGAGCGGCTCGAACTGAATGACCGAGCTCTAGCATACGTCGCAGGAGAACTTAGCCGATATAGTCTTTTGAGTACTGATACTGACGCCAAGGGATTGGCGTATGAAGCTATCACCTCAAGCACTCTAAAACGCGAACGGGGTCAATTCTTCACTCCCCGCAACGTGATTCGGATGATGGTAGAGATGGTCGCTCCCCAGCCCGACAAACTCATCCTCGATCCTGCGTGTGGAAGCGGGGGGTTCTTGGTGGTTGCTCTCGCTCATGAACGTCGGAGATTGCTGTCAGAGATCGGTGCAAATCCGGATGCACCTGTACCGAGTGAACTCCGCCAGATTGACAAGGCTCTTAGGAAGTACGCCAAGTCATTTCTGTTCGGCATTGACGTCGATCCGGACCTCCGCAAAGCGGCGCGAATGAACATGGTCATGAACAACGATGGTCATGGAAATGTATTGTGCTTCAACAGCCTCGAGTACGGAGTGGCAGGACGTCGCGTCGACGAGATGGACGCATTTGAAAAGCTCAGGGTCGGGCATGGCAAGTTTGACTATGTTTTCACCAATCCACCCTTCGGCTCGAAAATCCCGATTTCGGACACCGCTGTTCTTTCCGCCTTCGACCTTGGTCGTGCTTGGAATCGAACTGGGGGAGTGTGGCAGGAGGGCTCTGTCTTAAAAAAAGTTCCGCCAGAGATTCTGTTCATCGAGGCGTGTTATAAGTTTCTAAGACCGGGAACCGGCGTAATGGCTATAGTCTTGCCGGACGGCATTCTGGGTAATCCGGGCGAACAAATGGAAGCTGTGCGATGGTGGATGCTACGGCAGATGGAGCTTTTGGCGAGCGTTGACCTTCCGGGAGAGGCATTTCTTCCTCAAGTCTCCGTGCAGGCCAGTTGCGTCTTCTTGCGAAGAAGACACCCCGACGAGCTGACTTTGTCTGGTCAAGATGCCCCAAACCAACGCCCTGTCTTTATGGCCATTGCCACGGATGTTGGCCATGGCCGACGCGGTGAGCCTCGATATAGGAGGCTCGCGGATGGCACTGAGGAATTGGTTGTTAAAAATGTAGTGGAGCGATGGGAGAAGAATCGGCAGGTGATCGAGCGCGTGCGTAGACGTGAAGTTCGTGCAATAGCCGATGATTTGCCGTTTGTCACAGAGCAATACGACCGATATAAATCCGGTTTGGAACTTTCGGAGTTCGAGTGAAAGCGTTCACCGTTTCCACGCCTACTTCGACAGCGCTCAGAGCGCTCAACTATTCCCCGATTGTTGAGACCTTGCGACGACACGTCGGGTCCTCGGACGCCGTGAGTCTGAGCAGTCTTCTTTCTGGTTTAGGGCAGTCCTATGGTTCGGTGTTTACTAGACTGGATTGTGATCCCGAACACGGTATCGAACTCATGTCCCAATCGGACATGTTCTCGATTGAACCCCGAGGCAGGATTATTCGGCGAGATTCGATTCCCAAACCTGATTCACATTGCATAACTAAGTGGCAACTCCTGATTGCTGGCGCAGGAACCTTGGGTGAGAATGAACTCTATGGCCGGTGCATCGTCGCGGATGAGCGGCACAGTGGCAAGTATGTGGGACCGGATGCGGTTGTGTTAACCTTCAGCGAGCCCGCCAGTCTTAGCAACATCGTCGCCTATGCATTCTTTCTGACGAAAGTCGGGGTTGATGTCCTGAGATCTGCTAGCTATGGGACTAAGGTCCTGCGGATTCGACAGGACATACTTGCTTCAATCCCCTTGCCTCTTCTGGGAAACGCGACTGCTACGCGGATTGCGACCCATATCTCTCAGGCGGTTCAAAATCGCGAAAAGTACGCGCATGCGATTGCGAAGGCGCGGGCGCACTTCGAGACACTACCGGAATTCGAAGCCGCGAAAGCTATGTTTCGTCATAGAGGGCCGCGTTGCTTAATTTGGGATAAGCCGTTGCATACGCTTTCCGCCTGGAACTATGCGTCTGCCGGCGAAACTCTGCGCTATCTGCAGTCCGTATGGTCTGGCAGGTTAGCGGACATAGTCAAGCCTGATGGGTTATTCAACGGCCTTCGATTCGCAAGAATTCCGTGTAAGGAACCATATGGAGTGAACCTCTTCTCACAACGAGACGTGTTCTCAATGCGGCCCTTACCTCGGCGAATCGTTCACCCGGGCTTCGATGACAGGCTGCTGACTGCCGCAGGAGATTCTATATTGGTTGGTGGCCATGGCCAGCTCAACGATGGCAGTTTGTTTGGCAGAGCGGAATTAGCAATGTGTGAGGCACAAGGCTCTGCTGTCACACAAGACATTTTGCGAATTCGGCCAATACCGTCCCATCTTGAGACGTTATACGCATTTCTCTCAACTGATATTGGGACGTGTCTATTGCGAAGTACGGCCGTTGGTACGAGCGTGCCGTCCGTTCATCTGGGGTTGTTAGCAAGATTGCCGATTCCTGACCTCTCCGAGGAAGCGAGCCAGCATGTCCGTTCGCACATCCGGACGGCGGTTTTTGCTCGTCAAACTGCTGCGAAGGCTGAACGCGAAGCCAGCCGAATATTCCAAGACGAGGTTCTTCCAGATTGGCTCAACTAATTCATTCACCAACGGGTAGTGGGCCACAGGGTGTCTTCGAAAAGCAGGTAGTCGAGGCTTTGGTCCGAGGACTTCCCGAGAACTACAGGGTTCTGCCGAATTTCAGCTTAAAACAAGCGGGGCATACGGCACTCGAATACGACGCTGTAATATTAGCTCCGCACGCGGTTTTCGTCGTCGAGGCTAAGGAATGGTACGGTCGACTTACCGGAGATGACACTGAGTGGCTGCTCAATCAACAACCCAAAAAGTGCCCCCTCTGGTTGGTCGACCTAAAATGCAAGGTGCTAAAGGCTCGGTTCGGCGCACTTGCAAACCAAATCTGGGTTGACCCAATTCTCCTGATTCCAGCAGGCACACAAAACCTACTTGGAGGCAACTGGGCTTCGCATGTAGTCGGACTAAATCAGTGTGTGGCTCACCTAAAGGACGAGAATCGCGTTCGATTTCCGGGCGCCATTGGTTCCTATCACCAGGCCCTCCAGGATATTCTCCAAGGTGCGTGGGCAGCGAGACGACGGGAGCTAAAGCAGCGATATGGGGGCTGGGAAGTCACCGAGTTGCTATTCGCCGATGAGGAAGGAGCAGAATATCGAGCAAAGCGGGCACTCGTTGCAGATCCTACGGCGTATCGCGTCAGGACTTGGCAAGTGTCGCCGTACAGCTCTCCCGAAGAGCGCGAAAAGATTCTGAGAGTTATTCGACGGCCAACTGAAGCGCTAGCTAAAATCGGGCGTCATGCCAATCTCCTTCCGGTTCTAGCTTTTGATGAAGACCCGGACAACAATTTATTCTACGAAGTTTCAGAGTGGTCAGAATTTGGAACCTTACATGGCTTTCTGAGAAATTCTGAACGCGCGCCTCTTACTCTCAGGGAAAGATTAGAGATTGCAGCCGGGGTCGCATCAGCCTTAGAGACTGTCCACTCACATGGACTAGTTCACAGGAACGTATGCCCAGAAACAATATTGGTTGGCTTTGATCGTCAACCACGGCTTACCGACTTTGACCGCGCCTACATCGAGGGAAGCGAGACGGTATTCGAGCGGACTAGTAGCCGGATTCGAAATATAGCGTATGTCCCTCCGGAATTATCGAACAGCTCAGATTACGATTTCGACTCGAGTGCTGATATGTACTCCTTTGGGGTCTTGCTCTATGAGCTATTGGTTGACAGGGTTCCATTTGAGACACCTAGTGCTGCTGTAATTGCTCAAGGTAAACCGACTGTTCTGCCGTCGGAGGTCCGTGAAGGTATCGATTTGGATATTGATGCCTTGGTCACGGGTCTGTTGAATTCCTCAGATATTCATCTGCGTCCATCTGCACACGATGCCCTCAGAGTCCTCCAGAAGTTTCTAGGTAGCTCAAATGCCGTGCCAACAGTTATAGCAGTTCCGGCAGACGAATCGGCGCCGCCTTCGTTTGAAATCGGAAGCATTGTGGACGGCGTGTTTCGAATTGACGAGGAGCTGGGGAGCGGTGCTTTTTCGAGAGTCTACAAGGTATTTCATCTCGACCATGGTCGGTATTACACCATGAAGTTGCTCAAGAATAGCAGTGAAGTCGACGTGCTCCTCCGCGAGTACAATGAAATAGGACAGAACCTGCCCAGTCATCCAAACATCGCTCGTATGATCTGGATGGCGCGCTTGGCGCCACCACTGCAAACGCCCTACATTCTCAACGAGTACATTGAGGGTGAAACCCTCGAACCCTATTGCGACGGTCGAAAGAGCCTTTCCTGGACCGACATCCAAGGTATTGGTGTACAGATTTTGGACGCTCTCGAAGCTTTACATCCACGTACTCGCGAGTACGTGGCCTACCGCGAGAAAATGCAGAAGAAGAGCCTCACCGATGAAGAGTTCGAGGCATACCAGCTGCTGAAGGAACAGGTCAGTAATGGAATTCTCCATCGCGATATCAAGCCCGCAAACATACTTCTAGAACTGCCTTCCCACAAAGCGAAGCTGATCGATTTCAACATCGCAAGCAAGTTAGCGGAGGCGCAGGGGAGAGGGGGAACACCACGTTACTGGGCACCTGATCGCGGTCAACCCACTTGGCGGAGTGACATGGATCTGTTTTCTCTGGGCATTGTCCTATACGAACTGGTCACGCATCAGCATCCCTTTCCGAACGAGGACCCGGAAGCCGGGATGCCCCTAGACCCGCGCTCGATGGTGTCGGATGAGCGTCTAAGCGACGAACTCAGCCAGTTCCTGTTGAAGGCTGTCCAGCCGAGCGGAGCAGCCCGGTTTTCCGACGCAAGGTCAATGAAGCGTGCCCTCCTCGCAGTTACCAACATGTATGCTCCGCCACAGCGGAGCGCCATTGATCTCGGACGCTTCCCGGGAATCGTTTTGGAACCAGGGGAGTTCGAGAAGCTGAATTACAATCCATATGTTACACGTCTTCAGACGCTGTATAGTCAAGCTAGCAAGAACAACGAGGGTACGCGTGGGCTCGACGATATTGCTCGCCTCACCTACGTCGAAACCCGGCTCGATAAGCATCTTGCTCCCGCCATTGCGGACGGTCGGTTCCGCCTAGTTGTGGTTACAGGCAATGCGGGCGACGGTAAGACCGCCTTCCTGCAGCAGGTCGAAGCATACTTCAAAAGAGATTTAGGCGTTGAAATTGAGCCTCTTTCTACCGGTAACGGCGCGACCTGGCAGCACGCGGGATTACATTTCAGAACGAACTACGACGGCTCCCAAGACGAGGGCGATGTTCGCAATGATGAAGTTCTTGCAACCTTTTTTAACCCTTTCACTGGTTCCACCTTTTCGGAGTTCCACGCTGGTCACGTTCGGCTAATCGCGATCAACGAGGGGCGTCTCTTAGATTTTTTGGAGCACAGCCTACACTCAGCGAATTTCGCAGCTCTCCGCCGTTTTGCGCTTCGAGCATTAGAAACTGGGGAATCCAGCGATGGCATGCTCCTCATCAATCTGAATCTGCGCGCTGTCGCTGCTGGAGACACGGACTCGCTGGTCGAGCGACAACTGCGCGCGATGCTAAAGACGGAGATCTGGGCCCCTTGCGAACAGTGCGAATTCAAAGACCGTTGTCCGATCAAACACAACGCTGACACCTTCAGGGATCCGATCTCAGGGCCAGCCGTGAGAGGTCGAATACGCCGACTATTTGAAGTCGTTCATCTGAGGAGACGCGCTCACATAACGATTCGTGATCTTCGTTCAGCACTCTCATGGCTGCTGTTCAGGGACCATGGGTGTGAAGATATCGCGAACCTCTTAAATAGCAAAGACGCTTCTGCCGCCGATGAGGCGATAGCGCTCTACTATCCTGAAGCATTCGCAGCAGAGTCGGGCAAATCCAAAGCACATATAGAGGACCGTCTCGTTCGACTGGTTCGCCAAGCGGACGTGGGTTTAGTCAACGATCCAATATTGGACCGCCGTTTGGATTATCGTGCTGAGACCGCAGTCCCGTGGATGAGTTTTGATTCGCGATCGAAATACGGATGGGAAGTACTGGCCGGGCGTTCTCGAAATGCTCCGCGGAGCCAAGAAACGGCATCTCTTGCCGATCTATTGAGAAGTCGGAGAATTCTTATTCAGCAGCTTCGGAGGTGGGCGTTTCACGAAAGGCGTGATGACGCTTGGCAAGACATGCTGCCTTACCGTTCGTGGCGATTGTTATCAGACGTCATCTATGCAGGAAGCGAGTCAGCGCGAGAAGCTGCCTCCATTCGGCTTCGGGACCGAGTCGTCGAGGCAATATCCCTCTCGGAAGGTCTCAGAAGTACGCAAGTTCGCAGAGGCTTTCTTGCTCTTCGAGTCTCGCGCGTCAAGAACCCAAGTGTACGGAGCTACCGACTTTTCGCAAGCTCTTCATTTAAAGTAGAGTTGGAAGAAGCGCAAACTCTGGGAGAATTTCTTGAGTTTGCGGCAGACTCGGTCGATCTCGTCGCAGATCAAACGATCGGCCAAGCACGGCTTCGGATATCTCTGGATCTTCTTGAGATGCTTGAGTTGATTAGGAGCGGTTACAGGCCAAGCCCTTCCGATCTCCAGGGACTGTTCGTCAATCTGCTAATCTTCCGGAACGCTCTGCTGAACCTACCGTTCGATCGCGTGATGGTTACCCAGGACGATGAGAATCTCTATGAGATTGTCGGCAGCATAGACTCTCATCAAGGAATCAGTCTCAAGCTCGGTCGTTATACCATCACGCCCGCGGCTGAAACGGGTGAGGTTTTGTAGTGAAGCTTAGCAAACAAGATCAAGAGTTTCGTAATCCGAAAGTATTCTATCCCGATCCGAAGAGCATCGACCTCGATCGTGTTCTAATTAACCTTTTCGTCCTTCTACGTTGCGGAGGCGCTCGACCCGTGACCAGAGGCCGCCCAAAGGCATCGGTAGAACGAGTCGAATATCATGTCCAACAACTCGCGGGTTTGCAGGGCGTATATGGTCTTGCTGACTATCCGGAGATCGCAAAAGGTTGGTTAGAGACCGACATATTCGATCTCGTGAATCGCGGTACGTCAAGAGAAGCAGTTTCGTCTCTTCGCCCGCTTCATCTCGACGCACACAAGATTCGAGTAGCTAGACACTGCCGCGACTACAACGTCGCTGACGCGATTTACGCCCTTTTAGAATTCGGAGAGCGACAAACCCTCAACAGCCTTCGCGACTATTTAGATCATGGGCGCGACGTGAGAACGAGCCGTTTTGACGGCCACACTAAGCTCGACATAGACACATTGACTGTATTGAAGATAGTCGAAGGCCTTCCGGATCTACATCCATCTGCGGACCGAGTCGCGACGGCTCCTCCTACCTGTCTCGGACAAGCAAGAGTGCTATGTGATGATGTGCAGAGACTCCTCGCCTACAAGGACGCTGTACCTCGTCCGGTAATGATCGATTATTTGAAAACAATGTTCGGTCTTCACATAGCAATATATACGCTACGGCTTAGTGGTCAGTTGGCCGGGTGGATACGTGACAAACATGCAAATCCTACATGCGTGGAATGTCCTGTTCATGGAGCTAAACCTCGGCCATTTGAAGGATGCCCATATCAACTTTCATTTACCGTTGACATGAGTGGAGACTTCCGATCGCGAATGGCGCAAATGGCTCAAGAGTCGGTAAGTACCAATCAGGGTAAATTGATCGACCTGATTAGATCTCTGTTCACCATGAACCAATTGTTGAGGTATGCCCGCGAGGAGAAATCTCTCGGTATCCCGGACGCTCCCGCCGATGTGTTGCGTCTTTTGGAAGATCCGCCGACGGATTTTCAACCGGATTTCCGAGCGCGTTTGAAACAGTTGCGCACTGATAATGAATCGGCTGACGAGGAGCTGCCGCCGGAGATTCAGGCGATTTTTGATAGTGGTCTCGCCCCATTCGATATCTTTATCGAACTGGTGTGTCACATTCGACAAAAGCACCACTTGGATTATTTGACTGAGTTTATTGACAAACTGTTTCAAAAGAATAGTGATTCGGGCGCGATGGTTCAGGGCAAGTCGCGAGGCAATCCGCGACGCTGGCACCTCGGAGGAAGATTGCTTGAGGTATTTGTCCAGCTCGCAGTACTAAAGTGGTCTGATTTGGAAGGCAAGAAGGTGTTCTACAGTGAACCAGTGTTGATCGAAGATTTTCTGGTATGGCTCGAAGCAAGATATGGATTCGTGATCAGCGGTTCGCAGCTCGGGGTCGGTAAATCTCCAGTCACATTGGAAGAACACCGTGCGTTTCGTGATAATGTTCGTGCACTGAAGGACAGACTCCGCGAGATCGGATTTTACGACGACCTCAGCGATGCTTACAACGCCCAGACGATACGTCCTCGCTACCCGATAGACGAACGCAAGGGTGCGCAGTGAATTACGAACCACTAAAGCCTTGCGAGCCTGAACATATATATAACTTCTTGCGGGAGCACCTGGTTGCATCCGTTCGTAGTGCCTTGGAGTTGGCTGAGGCGGGCCAACGAATTCGCATCACGACGCTACCAGAACCGGTAATGGAGGGATTGTGCGAAGCACTACAAGACGATTCGCGTTGGGTCGCGAGAGTTCTGGTCACAGAGAACACCGACAGTAGCGCGTGGAAAGCGACGGCGACGAAATTAATCGAACTCCGAAACTCGCTAAAGAAGCCGCTAATTGTCTTTATCCCTCCCGGCCTCAGGACGGCGGCGGAAGATTCATTGGATGTTGCGACTTTTCGCGAGTTGAGCCTTTCGGGTGAAGTCACAACGGCTTTGGTGCCCTCCTTGCTCCAGGACATTTCTACCTCACTCCAGAAACTTGCTTTGGAGGTAATCACGCATGTGCGGCGCGAGAGATGGATTCAAAATGATGACGATCTGCTCCGCTATCTTCTCACGGTACACCTTAACGGAGGTACCGCTGAGTCTATAGGAGGGGCGTTGTTCTGCTTTGGCCTGATACCTCACTTCGGCTTTGCAACGCAGGCGAACGTGCCTTTTTGGCTATCACGCAATCACAAGATGCAACAGATCCTTGCGGATGTTCGACAGCCACTGCAGGCGCGAATATCGCGACTCCCCTTGGAACCTAGTACAATTCAAGGCGCCTTATTCGCCTTTTTCCGAGGCCGGGCCGCGCAGGAGCCGAGGGTCTGGACGGCAGAGCTCGCCTGCAATCCAGAAAATCAGCAGCTGGTGTTGGACAACTGGCTCTTTCTTGAGTCGGATGAGACACATCTTCGTATCAAGCTCGAGTCACTTTCGTTACCGATGCAATCCGCTGACGAAATCGGCGGCACCACCGCTCTGCGAGTGCTAAATCTCGATGGTCGGGAAGGTCTGAAGGTCAGCTTTCGAGCGGTTCCGCCCCCATCGGAAGTTGCGGCATGGAAGACTTATCGCGCACAGCTGCTGTTGGTGGACGGAGACCAACCAACGGTTGCCTGGGAGAGTAACGGCTTCAAAAAGCCGGCCAGTAGGCAAAAGGTAACTCGTACTCTAAAGGTAGGCGACCTCCAGTCTTTGGAAGAGGGTACTTATCTCCTCCGGGTTGACGCCTACGACCAAGACGGCACAGTTCTCACGCAGCCAAGAAAACTCGACGCGAACGATCCAAACAGCCGCGCGGAAAATGAGTCTGAATATTTTCTTGTTGTCCGAAAGGATGTTGAGATCGTGCCCACGACGCCGCGAGTCGTCGACGTGGCTTCGTTTCTTGCTTCATGGGTTGAAGCGAATATTCGTTCGATCACATCCGGTACCGACGAGGACACGATTGTTCCCAGAAGCTCCGCTACTGGGGCGTGGGCGGAACCTCAGGGCGCGGTGGTTAAGGGAGAAACGCACTTCAAGCTCGAAGGAGAAGGACTAGCCGGTTTCACCATAGCGGTGCCCTCGCTCCTGCGTCGATTAGAACTGACGATACTCGAGAATCCAGCGCAGCTGGGAAAGTATCAACTGAACCTAGCGAACGTGCGAAGTACTGCCGACATAGAGATTCGACGTGCGGGCGAGCTAGCCCTTGAGGATCCGGATTGGATCTCCTTCCTAGCTGCCCGGCGTCAAGCCTTTGAGGCGATACTCAACCAACACAGGATTCGGTTGGGAGATCAGGCCCGAGATGCTACATGCGTCTCTTTGGTGGAAACGGCTGACATCGTTTCTCTCACTGAGATAATCCACAACTATGCTGTTCAATATATTTCGATTCTCAGGAAGTCTTTGAGTTATACCGGGCCATCACGAGAACACGGCACACTATTCCAAACGCTTGGAATGATGGACGTTACCGAAATTCGGTGGAGGCCGACGCACGAAGATCCGGGCAGAGCACTTCTTCTGGGACCAACGCATCCGTTGCGAATGCTTTGGCACGTCCAGCAAGCCATTCTCTGCGAAAACGGGCTAACGGATTGGCGACAGAAAACGACCATGGCTCCGTCCTGGCCCGCTCTCATAAGGCAACTCTCAGGGGAGCTCCTTCCAATAAATTTGCCGATGGTCATTTTCGACAAGCGGGGAAGAGCCTACGTCGAGCAGAGCTTACTTACGAGTCATTGGTCGCTCTTCCTCCCGGACAGATCGGAGCAGTCGCCTCAATTAGACAGCATCGCCTCGAGAGAGAATTGTCGCAGACTTCTAGGGATTCGTCGACCTGCACCGTTGACCGCCGCAGTTAGTAGCAAAGAAATTGCCGATCGCGCGTTTGAGTACTTGCAACAACATCCCTACGTCGAACAACTGAAAATCAATGTCTTCAACCCGGGAGATGGCCAAGTTATTACAAATGCCCTGAGGTTGGTTGAAGCGCGAAGGCTTCAGATAGCTGACGATCCTGGTTCGCCACCACCATTGCGATACTCGGTTCAGATGTTCGGATCACAAACTCAAGTTGAAACTATGGGCGAGGCGTTTGAATCGCTGTTGGATCCGGAGAGACAAGTCGCGGAAGACGACGAATTCACGTTGACCTCCTCCAATCATTTGCTGCCCAAGCTGGTATTCGCGCGTAATTTATTCGACGATTTCAATAAGCGACCGAACGATTTTAGCTCACACTTGACCGTACTGGTCGAGCACTTTGGCTCCCAAGCACGCCTCGGACAAATCGGACCAATGCGTCGCGGATCATTCGTGGGGGGCCTGGTCCAAGAACCCGAAACCTCACTTGGCACGGAGGAATCCGGGTTCGGCTGGTATAAGGGACTGCGCCCTAGTGCACAGAAGAATTGCTCAGCGATAGAAGCTCTTCTCGTAGATGCTTTGGCCGAAACACAAAGGATTCAAGCGGCATCAGCTACTGGAGAGACGATTGCGCCTGACGTGGCTCCGGTTTTGGCGCTTCGACTTGATAGTGAAGGGAAGGCACTTCTTAAACTGGTTCACACCTATAGTGACTGGGTCCTAACAATTGACAGAAACTTAGGCCTAGAATACTTTGACAGCCCCTCAGCGCCAGACGATTCGGGTTATCTGTTAGACTATGCTCCCGAGTTTCTGCAAGAAGATCGCCAGCGGATTTTACTCACTACTCGAAGCACGATTGAGTTGCAAAATCTGATTCGACCGGCGATTGAGAAATTCGGCCTGGAATTACCCGATGGCTGCGAACCGATGATCCTCGATACGCTCAGGTCTCTTTCGGGACGCCTAGCGCTTCGATTATTCTCGGCTGAAACTCATTCCGCGGAGGTGGTGGGCCTCTTACTTGCGCGCTGGTTGCTCGAACAAAGTCAACTATTGGTAAATAGAATTGTTGTGCCACTGGACGTTCATCGCGGTTGGTTCAAGGTGGACGCGGAGCAAAATCAAACGGTCCGGCGAGCCGACTTGCTTATGGTTACTATCCATCAAGCCAAGCGCCTTTTGAAGTGCCAGGTAGTGGAAGTTAAGCTTAGGGAAGAGCTCACCGGGGCAGGCCGTGCTTCCTTATACCGAGAAATGCATGAGCAGGCTGAGGCCACCGAACGGCGAGTGCGAGAGCTCTTCGATCCTCAACTTTATGCAACTCCTCGCGCGGATTTCATGGTCGCCTCCAAAGAGTTAACTACGGCGCTGTCGTTCTATTTGCGTCGAGCGGCTCGATATGGGCTTGTTGACTCGCGAGTCCTGGAGACCAACCTTGAATTTATAGAGAACCTCGATACCGGGTACTCCCTAGATCTTTCCTCCTTGGGAATAGTATTCGAACGCCAAGGAGTCGGTGCACACGTCGACGAGGAAGAGCCCGGTTTTCCGGTGCACAGATTCGGACTAGATTTTGCGCAAAGCCTTCTGTCTTGGGCCTGTGCAAAAAAGACACCTTCGCGAGGTGATCCGGGTAATACGCCGCCGCCATCTTCGCCAAACACTCGCAAAAGTGTCGTGACGGAAACAATACTGAGTTCCTTCAGATCGACGGTTGAGGGGTCGGCAGAAGACAGCTTAGTCTTCAACTCTAGTGAACATTCAGAAGAGGCTGCAACGTCGGCGTTCGAAGAGCCTTCCGAGATCGTCGTCGATGCGGTGCAAAACGTTAAAGAATCTAAGCCAGTAGAAGGGGGCGCAGCGCCCCAGTCTGACGCGCGACTGAGAGAGAACGTCAGCCAGCCGAGCTTGCCTTCGGAATTTTCCGAAGAACCCCGACAGCAGTCTGGCGCTCCAGCAATCGCCCGGCCTTTCGGTCAGACCGACGAGCACCTGAACTTGGACTCACCTCTGAATCCTGCAATCCTACTGGGATCTCACGAGATCACCCCGCAATTTGGACTCCTTGGTCGACTAGGAGATGCCTCTGTCGCAATGGACCTTACTGGATGTAACACAATCAGTTTGTTTGGCGTGCAAGGATTCGGGAAATCGTACTCGCTTGGTGCGATTGCAGAAATGGCCACGACTTTTGTTAAGGGTATTAACGTACTCCCTGCACCGCTGGCGACCGTCATCTTTCACTATCACAAATCTGATGCGTATGCTCCCGAATTCGCCGCAGCGCACGCGCCCAATAGTAAAGTGAGGGAGGTTGAACGGCTACTTCGAGATTATGGTGCACTACCTCATGGCGTCGAAGATATTGTTGTCCTCACACCGGAAGCCAAAGTAGAGACCCGCCAGAAAGAGTTTCCGGACTTAAAGGTGCATCCGATTAAGTTTAGCTCCGCTGAACTCGGCGCAGAAAGCTGGAAGTTCTTGCTCGGGGCTTATGGCAACGATTCGCTGTACGTGCGGCAGCTTGTGGCAATCATGCGTCGTCATCGGGACGATCTCACCCTTCAGGGCTTTCGAGAGGAAATCTCGCATGCAGAGCTTAGCCCGCAGATTCGCAGGCTCGCCGAAGACCGATTGAACCTGGCGGAACCGTACATTGACGATACCGCTTCTCTAGGAGCAATGATCCGACCAGGTCGTACGATTATTGTAGACCTACGTGATCAATGGATTGAAAAGGACGAGGCCTTAGGTCTTTTCGTCGTGATGATGAGAATTTTTGCTTCGACCCGACATCGCGATCAACCTTTCAATAAGCTTATGATTTTCGACGAAGCACACAAATACATCTCTGAGTCGGAGCTAATTTCTCAGGTCGTGGAAACCATCCGTGAGATGAGACACCAGGCAACAAGTGTTGTTATTGCCAGTCAGGATCCTCTCTCAGTACCCCGATCAGTGATTGAGCTCACGTCCATTTTAATTCTTCACCGGATGACTTCGCCTCAGTGGCTTAAGCATCTGAAGAGCGCGATTACGGGTCTCGAAGATGTGTCCGATGGACAACTTGCGGGGCTTCACGCTGGCGACGCTTTGGTATGGGCACAGAGAAGTACCGATAAGAGGTTCAGCCAAAGACCTTACAAAATTCAGATCAGGCCACGGTTTAGTCAGCACGGAGGAGGAACGAAGACGGCTGTTCGCGATGCAACGGTCAGATGAGTCGAGAACCCTTAAGGCGGCCACCGACAGGCCTGCCGCGTGGGCGCTGAAGCTGGAGTAACCCTTGAGGCCCAGCAGGATGGTCGTGGCCGACCCGAAGAACGTCGTACCCATCTTTAAGAAGAACGCGAGGTTGCGGTTATCTGACCCGGCGGTGGCGATAGCCGGCGAGGTGGCGGGCGAGCTTCTCGCGCAGGAAGTTGACTCCATTGGAGATGGTGTCGGTCATTTGAGAGCCTTTGGCCGCCCCCCCGTGTTTCTATACTGCGGTCGAGTCGCGCTCATCGCGCGCTTCGGCCTGACGAAAGAAAGAAACCAGGATGGCCACGTCAGGGTCACCCTGGACGTTGTGCAGAACGTGCGCATCGACGGAAACGAGGACCCCGGGACTGAGTACATGGATTTCGGGACCGAGGCGCAGGATGCCTTTGCCGGCGACGGTCTGGATTGTGACGGGAACTCGCGCGGTATGGTCGGCCAGGAGCGCGCCATGGTGCAGCTGGATAAGGACCAGCTTTTCACATTGCCTTAACGTACTTTATATTCCGTTTCGTGAGGCGACCCCCGGTACAGAGGACAAAATCGGAGACTTTTGCACGGGGGTCTGAAGAGCACTTTGACAATTCGCTGAAGATGTCTTTGGAAAATGATGATACAAGGATCGATCGAGGATTTCTTTTCGTCGTTGAGCCCGCTGGTTATGGACCCTGGGGCTCGATTTCCGATATCTCCGGATCGAGGCCTGCCTGCTTCAGAGCGCGTTGCAGTGCATGTTGGAGGATCACGCGGTCGGGATTGGTGGTTGACCACTTCCACAGAGCGATCGCGGCCGGCAACCGCTCGACGGTAATCATGTCGGCAAAAAAACCCCAAACCTCATCCTGTTCTTTGCGTGATAGTCGCCATATTTCGCTCTCCTTCTCGAACAGACCAATCGGCCAAGCTTCATGCTCCGCGGCCCACCGGGCGGCGAGATATGCGCGCATTTGGTCGTGCCGAAATTCAAATTGTTGTCCGTCGAGTATGCGGAGCACCTTTTTATCTTCATTTATCAGCGGTTCGAGGAGATCTTGGTCGAGGAGTTTGCCTGTCTCGAGCTTCCGCTCCCCATTGCACCACATTGTCCAGGCTGCCTTGCATAGGCGGTCTTCTGGGTATTGCGAGCCATTCGGCATCTGAATCGCCGCCAGGATTAGCTGGTACAACCCTAGCCGGTCGGCTGGAAGCACGGCAGCCTCTCCATGGGTTTCGATCAGATCGGCGATCAAACGAACGTCATACCCAGATCGGATCGCGCTCAATAACGGTGTCGCTTTCACACGCACAAAAATCCGCTTGCCCAAGTCTTCTCCCAGCAGCAGGTTCAGCAGCGGTTCGATCTCGTCGCTGATCGTATGCGGCAGATGCCAATTGGCAAAGAATCTGCTACCCGGCGATTGGGAAGTGACCAGCATTCGTACGTTGGGCGCGGATTTTGCGAAAAGATCGATCTCGCTATCTCGTTCTACTTCATTTGCGCCATCGAGAACCAGAAGGAAGCCACCTGATTTGATCATAGCTCGGAACAAACCCTCATCCTCGAACGGCATGCCGAAAGCGCTAACCGCCGTCCGTGCGGCACTTGCCACCCAATCCTCAGGTTTGCTCGGGTCGAACGCGACGTGACGATACTCGCGTAGAGGCACTATGATCGGGATACCGCCGAAGCGAGTGTATGCCTTCTGCAACGTCGGCAGGATCGGATCCGCAAAGAACAGCGATCTGACGTAGTCGACCAACGCGGTCTTGCCCATGCCGGGGTTCCCTTGGATCCAGAGCCGCGGCCATTCTTTAATGCGCTCTGGAAGGTCAGCGGAGCTGAGGTTTTGCCCGTCCTCATCGCTAAGGCTCATTGGCAAATAAGGTTCGCGGCCCGTACTTTTTCGTACCGCGAGGAACCATCGCGCCATAGCCCAGCGTTGCAACGGACCGGCATTACGCAGGATCCAATAGGCCCAGACCACTTTGTTCCACACCGGGTCCATCAACACTCGCCAACAGAAGGCGGACCAGTGGGCACCGACAATCAGCGCTATAAAAACTGTAATCTCCGCAGCAAGAATAAGTCCGGCCAACCACTCGCCATAGTGTTTGAAGTAATCAGCAAAATCCCAGCCCGCGGTCACTAAAACCGCTTTGCCAACCTCCACCGTATTACCTTGTTTCTCCTTGAGTAAGAGTTGGACTTTGTAGGGCGACTCACTTCTGTTCGCAAAAGCGATAGTTGCTCGGATTGTTGTAGTTTCGTTCATGGTTCCGGGAATAATCTCTATGTCCTGGATCCAATTCTTAGGGATATCCGGAACTCCCCTTAACTCGAGGTCATCTTGACCTAGTGAAAACGAACATGGATGGGACACCGTCCATGTGAACGCTGTCGGCGTTCCAAGGTAGACATTTGCGGAACTGGGCACCGTCGTCTGTGCCGCAGCCCACGAACGATTAATCAGTCGAAACAGGCCATTCTGTGTCGCGGCCCAGAGAGAGCCGTCCTTTGCTTCCAACAACTGATGAACAACGCCCGTGACATGGTCGGCAGTAATGGCGATTAGCTTGCCGCCGGCCTCGCGAAACAGGCCATTCTCTGTCGCGGCCCAGAGAGAGTCGTCCTTCGCTTCCAACAACTGATAAACAACGCCCGTGACGTGGTCGGCAGGAATGGCGATTAGCTTGCCGCCGGCCTCGCGAAACAGGCCCTCCCATGTCGCGGCCCAGAAGGTGCCGTCCTTTGCTTCCAGTAACTGCTCAACAACGCCCGTGTCGTGGTCGGCGGGAATGGCGATTAGCTTGCCGCCGGCCTCGCGAAACAGGCCATTCTCTGTCGCGGCCCAGAGGGAGTCGTCCTTCGCTTCCAACAACTGATGAACAACGCCCATGTCGTGGTCGGCGGGAATAGCGATTAGCTTGCCGCCGGCCTCGCGAAACAGGCCATTCTCTGTCGCGACCCAGAGGGAACCGTCCTTCGCTTCCAGCATCTGATTAACAATGCCGATGTCGTAGTCGGCAGGAATGGCGATTAGCTTGCCGCCGGTCTCGCGAAACAGGCCATGCTTCGTGGCGGCCCAGAGGGTGCCGTCCTTCGCTTCCAACAACTGATTAACAAAACCCGTGACGTGGTCGGCGGGAATGGCGATTAGCTTGCCGCTGGCCTCGCGAAACAGGCCATTCTCTGTCGCGGCCCAGAGGGTGCCGTCCTTCGCTTCCAGTAACTGCTCAATATGGCCCGTGACGTGGTCGGCGGGAATGGCGATTAGCTTGCCGCCGGCCTCGCGAAACAGGCCCTCCCATGTCGCGGCCCAGAGGGTGCCATCCTTCGTTTCCAGCAACTGATCAACAAAACCGGTGACGTGGTCGGCGGGAATGGCGATTAGCTTGCCGCCGGTCTCGCGAAACAGACCCGGCTCGAGAGACGGGATAGTAAAGGTAAAATCAGGCATGGCCCAGAGGGTGCCATCCTTCGTCTCCCATAATTTCGTACTGATGGACTTTGACTCTGCTACTAAACAAACTGCCGATCGCGCTTCTGTAGGAAGCATCGTCGCAACCGCTAAAGTTAAAAGTGTGTACGTTACGCGCCACACGATTCCCCCCTTGAATTTGAGTGCGGCGTTCGGCAGCAATCGCTCCGAGAGGGTCACGTCGACCGATGACCGATCGCAAGCCGGATAAGCAACTTTGCTGTTTGAGCGCCCCGGAAGCGCGCCCCTGACGCCTCGCTGACCCCTTCTTTGCACCTATTCTGCGCCGTCGCCATCAGACCGTACCACTCGTCAAGTGTACAGAGAAGGAAGCATGCTGAAAGGGCAGAAGAACAGCCCACGAGATTACGCGTTAACGCCGCCTTGATTTCCTCCAGTTTGATTTTCGCTCAAATCCCCACCCGTTCAACCTCGTCGAGGGTCACTTCATCAGAGCGCCGGTCGTAAAGCTGTGTAGTGCGGGTGCTGGCGTGATTCGCCATGGAGGCAGCTTTTTCGAGAGTACCGCCGTTCTTTAAATAAGCCGTGATGCCGGTCGCACGGAAACTATGGTTGCTGATTTTGGTTTCGAGCCCAGCTGCAGCGGCGCGGCGCTTGATCATCATGTAGGCATTGGCTGTGGGCAGGGAGGTGCGGGTGAGCTCGTGAGTACCGCGCCCGATGGTGCGGAAGAGGGGGCCCTTGGGATCGTCGGCAATCCCTGTCTTTTCGATATAAGCCGTCAGATAGGTTTCGAGGTTGTGGTGGCAGGGCATTTCGTGCCGCTTGCCGCCTTTTTCGCGCAGGCGCACCCACAGCCGCCGGCGCTCGCTGTATATATCCTCGACTTTCATTGAGAGCGCCGCGCCGATGCGCGCGAAGCTATAGACCATCAGGCCGATGAGTGCGCGATCGCGCAGCCCGATCGGTGTGGTCACATCGATACTGTCGAGCAGGGTTCGGGCCTCGACCGGCTCCAATAGAGGAGTCTTGCCTTTGCGCACAATGTGTTTAGGTCCGCGCACCGAGGAAGCAGGATTTGCCGGCACGATTTGGCCGACCACCAGCCAGTCAAACAGATGGCGGATGGCGGCGAGCCGCTGTTTGACGGTAGGAGCAGAGGCCGTTTGGGCATGAGTTTCGAGCCAGGCGGCGACGTGCAGCGGTTGCACATCGCCGAGCGAGGGCACTCCGTATTCCTCGCACCAGGTCAGGAACAGCCCCACGGCATGGCTGTAGGCGATCCGGGTATTCCGATTGCGGATATTGGAGGCGAAGAATTCCAGGAAGCGCCGCGCCGCCTGCTCGCCGCTCGTTGCGACGAGGGCGGGTAAATTCCGGGCAGAAGCACGGCGGGGCACTAGCTCGTTCATTTCAGAGCCGATTTTAGAGGCACCGTGCGTTTACTGGTCGTAAAAAATTCGCGCGCCGCATCGCACTTGAGCGTCTCGGGAACTTTGCCTCTTACGAGCTGTTTATTGCTTTCTCTGTGGCCTCGCCTAAAACCTCGCCGATACCAATATATGGCGAACTTCTCCAGTTTCTCATGCAGCTCCGCCCGGAGTGCCGTCGCCGGCGCGATCTTATTTCCCTGTAGGAAATCTTCGATTTCGCTGAGGCTTTTTTTTAGCGACTTCGAGGCCCCCTCTATTTCACCGAGTGCCATCTTTTGACCCCCTGCCCTGGTCGTTTCTATATAATATAATGTCCTTTATATTATATAGGAAGTAGGCAGGAGGAGGGGGGAAAGTGCGAAATTCCCCTCTGCCAAGGCTAGACGCGATCTCGCCATCCAGCTATGACACGCCTCCATGAAACCCTCACGCCTCACGCTCTTCGTCATCGGGATCGGTCTAATCTTTTTAGCTGCGCCAGTAACGGCTGCGACGCCGACACCCGCAGCTGGTCCATCGGTCGCTGCGGCCCCGGTCTGTGGCAAATACAAAGGCATCAAGCCAGCGAAGCTGACGGACATTTTGAAACAGCACGCCGCGTGGATCGATGCTAGCGGCCCGAATAACCCCAAATTGCTCAACGACCCAAGGAGAGCGAATCTCTATAGCGTGGACCTGACCGGCGCGATCCTGACCGGCGCGAACCTGCGTGGAGCGATCCTAACCTGCACGAATCTGACCGGCGTCGACCTACAGGGCGCGACCCTAACCGGCGCGAACCTGCAGGGCGCGACCCTAACCGGCACGAACCTGCGTGGCGCGACACTTGCGGGCGCGAACCTGAGCGGTGCAGATTTGTTTGGCGCGGACCTGACCGGGGCCAACCTTATGGGCGTGGACCTGACCGGCGCGAAGATGATCGACACGCTCGTGAGCAAAGCCAAACTTGCGGGCGTTAATCTGAAGTGTGCCACCTACGCGACGAAGTCCGAGCCACCAGATCCCTATGTTGTTCGAATCAAGGGTCTCGCAAGGATCGCCACGCCGGCTAATGGTGAGAGAATTGGACTTATTCAGCTTCGCAAATTGCTCCAGGACGCTGGTCTTAGCGACAATGTAAGAGAGGTGACTTGCTCAATCCAGCGCAACATCACCAGGGATCAATTATTGAGAAGCTCTCCGTTCTCTGAAAAAATTAAAGGCTGGTTGCGCACTGCGGGCTTCGAGTGGATAACGGCCTACGGCCTGCATCCCCAACGGGCTCTGCGCTGGATTCTGCTGCTCGGTGCTGTACTCACGCCAGTGTATACGTTTGCCATGTGGCGCCCGACAGCGGCGAGCGGAGTAATGCGGGTTTTCCCGGCGGACAGACTCGAGGGAACCGCTGGCGATCCTGCTGACGAGGAGAAGCGGAAGAAACAACTTGTCCGAGTCAAAGGGTGGCGTGCATTCCGGTCCGCCGCCTACTTCTCGCTCATCTCAGCTGTCAACATTGGATTCGAAGACTTCACTCCAGGCGACTGGATTCGTCGCTTACAAACCCGCGAATATTCACTCGAAGCGGTCGGCTGGGTACGCGTCATCGCAGGAGCTCAGGCGCTGCTCAGTCTGTACCTACTCGCGATGTGGGTGCTGACACAGTTTGGTCAGCCATTCGAATAAGGGCATGCTTCCAAGTCTGTGCGGGGTGCCTTACCCGACTTTGCTCTAACGCGAAAATGTCGGGACCAATTCGACTTCTGCCTGCCGCAGCAGCTGAGATCTTTTAGATGAATCAATCATACAAGCCTTGGATGCGGTGCTTGAATTCTAATGAATATTTTGACACTTGTGGCCTCGACCATCTGCACACGGAATTGATATTAGCCGCGAGTAACGCGGCGTCAAAACGCTAACGCTTGTTATAGGAGAAGCCGCCATGCTAGCCCAATTCCGCGACCCAAACCTTTCATTGTGGCAATCGGCAATCGACGAGACTATCCATGACGACAATCCCAGTTGGACACTCCGCCCTAGCCTTAGCGTCCCGGACGAACCCGGCCGTATCCTTCGTGAAGTTGCACGGCATTGCGCGGCGGTAGCACAGGAGATTCCCCTTGCTCATCTGCTCTCCTCCGAGCCCGCCTTTGCGAAATTACTGAACCTTCCACCTGCAAAAACGGTCCAGGAGCAAATTTCGTACTGTTCAGCCCTTTATTTGCGCAAGGCTAAGGCGCTCGCTAGTGGGGACGTCAACGAGTTGGCGAATGTGAATGCCCAACTAGATTTTGGGACCTGCGATCCGAAGTACGCTCTGGCTGTGGCAAAATTCGTTCAATATTTCGAAGCACGGCGCAAACCCATCCCTTATATTGCGCCGTCCGGTTCCAATGATAGCGTTGTGCAGATCGATGATGAAAAGAAGTGCACGATTGCATTGGTTGGGGATTGGGGTACAGGTCAGCAGCCGGCCAAGACCCTGTTGCAAAGAATCGCGCAACGCAATCCTGACATCGTTATTCATCTCGGCGATATCTATTATTCAGGTACGACATACGAAGCGCAAAACTATTTTCTGAAAATGTTCGAAAACGTCTTTGAGACCGACGGCAACAACTTCGGCACTAAAGGCACGCCGCGCGTCTTCACGATGGCGGGGAATCACGACATGTATGCAGGTGGCAGCGGCTACTATTGGCTGCTTGAGCAGCTCGGGCAGCGTGCTAGCTACTTCTCCTTGCGGAACAAATACTGGCGCTTCGTTGCGGTGGATACTGGCTTCAACGATCACGACCCGTTGACCGTCAACTCGACCGCGACCCGCATACAAGACAAGGAACTGGATTGGCTGAAAGCCCAAGTCGAGGGTGCGGACGATGCCAAAACAGTGCTGCTTTCGCACCACCCTCTTTTCAGTGCGTTTGAAGATATCGATAGCAAGCCGATCAACGATCCACTTCTACGCCAGGTCCGGGAACTTCTTCCTCGGATTACGGCCTGGTACTGGGCCCACGAACATAATCTGGTGATCTACAAGGAATATCTGAATATTCATGCACGCTTGGTCGGGCACGGAGCCTTCCCTGTCGGCATCAAAGAGCTTTCGGCACCAAAGCATCCAATCCCGTTTTACGAGAACGTCGTCCTAGGTAATGACGGTACCTGCTTCAATCATGGCTACGTGCTCATCACGCTCGAGGGCCCTGAGGGGAAAGCGGACTACTATGAATGCGGCCCTGCGGGAGACACGCTGAATCACACAGAGCAGTTGAACAACCTGCCATAGTCCACGTGGCAAACAAAAAGGCACAGATTTTCTGATGAGCAAAAATCACAGGACGAACTAGAAGGGCAACTAAGTCACGGAGGTTGGGGCGCCACTTCCAAGTGGTAACTGACGGGCGTAATTCGCTATCAGCAAAATACTGAATGGCAGCGGCAATAGTCGGCACGCGCTGGGAAGGCGTCGGGAGAGGGGCGACATCGCACAAAAAAGTTCGTGGAGTTTGCGCGCAAAGGTCACATACGATCGGCCTTCGCCTTTAAGTTCACGGAATTTGCCCGAAAAACACCGGAAATCTCAGCTATTGCATACAATTGTTCATCATTCAATGGTGTAACTGTATCAATTTCTCCTCCGGCAGCAGCCTTTTGTCTCATAATATCCTTTTGTCTCAGAATATCTTTATAAGAGACCGCATTTTGCAATTGAATGACAAAATTATTAATCTCATCGATACGGAAAATTCCCTCCACGACATTTCGAAAATTCTGCGCAAAGGTGTCGGTTTGGGAGATCAACTCCGTCATCTCTTCGATATTCTGCTTTTTATATGCTGGTCCGAATTTCGAGAGGGTGTCAGCAATGTTGGCCAAATATTCCGCCATGGCTTCTTTCTGATGTTTTCCCCTCTCACTTAGTTTAGACACACAGTCCACTAGAAACTGACTAATAAATTCAATTAGTTCAGGCATGGAAAATCACCAGTCCATCTGTTTTAGCAGTTATGCTACGATTCCTATCTGCTCTAGAAATACGTGCTGACTAGCCTTCCGGGCGGCAGTTCCGGCCGCCGTCGCGAGACCCGCTGCCAATAATGGATTGGCCGGCACCGGGCCGCCGCTTTGGGAAAGTGCCTGTTCAACCGCAGAGGTCACGCCAGCCTCCGCGTAATCTGCAAATCCTTTGAACCAGTTCTGTGCTTTCTTGAGGTCTTTGATTTCCAAGTTTCCAGTCTGCAGCTTAGCATTAGTCGTCATCTGGTCGTACCTGCTCTCCAATTTCCACACATCGTTTGCTACCGCTTCAAATCCAACCCGGGTCAGATCTCGCACATATTGCTCTCCGGTTTTACGAGAGAAAAGTCTTGCAATGTCCCTGAGATCGCTTGCAGATTCGAAGCTCGGTAAAGCGGGCGGTGCTATCACTTCGCCCGCGATGGTCACATAGCCGGGAAGGGTGCCTTTGGCAGGGTTTTTCGGATCGGTTGGATGGCCAAAGAAGTATTCGCTGTGTGCGGTAGCTAAAGGTTCGAGGCTCGTAGGTTTGAGTGCCTTGATGATCGAAAGCAACGACAATCCGATAATAACCTGATCTGTCAATAAGTGTACGGTTTGTTCTTCTAGATCTGTAATATCGTTGAAAATCGTTCCCAGATCTTCGAGCTTCCCACTCTGCATGAAATCGAGCAACTGTTTGTTCAGCGCAGTCAATTGCTCCATACCTGCGGACCGGGCCAGCTGTTTAATCGCCGTAATCGTTAGAGGAACTGTGGGGGAAGACACCGATGAGTTATTCAAGATCTGAAGAAGCGGGAAGGGTCCGGTGGGCTCCAACATGATTGTAAACGGATCTGGAAAAAAGTCCCTATGGCTGTCTTTTAGAATGTCGTGAAGTTGCTGAATAAGGGACATTAGCCCGTACCCCCGATGAGTCAGTTGGCTCGTAAAGCGCTATAACCATCCATTCATTAATTAACGTGACATAGCAGAAGTAAATACTCTCCTCTCGACCATTTGACAATCATCACCTATATCCATCATTTATGTCTTCCAACAGGTTTTGAGCGGCTCGTCTGTTTTTTTGCCAAAACAGCTGGATATTGCGCTATTTAAAGAATTCACCAGTAACCTGAGAAGCGGCAACGACTTCACGCGTCAATGATATTCGAACCGTGTGTGGTCGGAGGAACAAAATGGATCCTGTCGAATTGATGCTTTTAGCTGCCATTTCTTATCGAGGCTGCGAATTTAATCTCTCGAACCCTCACAGTCGAAAGATTGTATATGACGAAATAGCAAGATGTCTCGAAATCTTCAGTGCAACTCACGGCAGATGGCAGCTTGCCTGGGGACCTGCTGGCCACCGTCCCGGTACCGCCGGGACCGACGAGTCGGCGATGTATGTCGTGCGGCGTGCCGGTGAGTCTCCGTCTTCCACTGTTGCAATCGTTATTCGCGGCACAAACTTTTTCTCCTTTGGCGACTGGCTGAGTAATACATCGATTGATCCCAAACCGTGGGTGTATGGTGACGGCGGCGAGGCTGTCAAAATCTCGCAGAGTATGTGGTCAGGTCTTAGAATTCTTCAACGGTTGAAATCCGGACCAGTTCCGCCGTTGGAAGGTGAAGAAACTGCGCAGGAAAAGCAGGAAGCCGCCAACACCGCAGCCGAAGCGGCGCTTGCATTCAAGTTATTACAGAGGATTCTTCAAGGCCCAACAACTGACTTAGAGAGTGCTACCCAGTTAGCAAAGATTATCGAACGAATAAGCGCTTTCGCAGTTGATCCATTTGCGTCGAGCCCTGCCGACAGCTTACGTGACGTCGAGACAGCGGAGCCACAGAACGCCGGTACTTTGATCGACTTTCTAAAGACGTTTGTTGCCGACGCGAAGAAACCAGTGGATATCTATGTGACGGGGCACAGCAAAGGCGGCGGTCTCGCGCCGGTGCTTGCGCTATGGTTGGCAGATACTCGGTCGGCGCCTCCTGAACAATGGGATCCCGATAATAAAGCGAACCTGCACGTTTGTTCTTTTGCCGCCCCAACAGCAGGCAATGCTGGCTTCGCTAGTCACTTCCAGTCGCAAATACTAAGAGCCAACGTTTATCGATTAGCCAATCCTTACGATATCGTTCCGCATGCATGGGACCCTGATGAGATTAGACAAATTCCTGATCTATATGATGGGCAGTTGAGGGCGCTCAAAATCCCGGCAGACGTGCTCGCTAGAGCGCTTATAAGGAGCGGCTACCAACATGAAGCCCCGACGGTCGGGTGGAATGGAACGGCAGTAGTGCAGGCAAATTGCCTTAAGCGAGCAGGCGTGGAGCACCTCGATTTTTATTTGAAAGAACTCGGCATCTATGACGAGCATACTATGAGTACACTGGCCCTATTTGCTCCGATTTCTAAGCCCAGGCAGATTTCAAACTACCCCAAGCTGCGAGGGTAAGAGCCCTGGGGTGAAGTGTTCGGCGATCAGGTGCTGGCCACCGCCATCCTCGACCGTCTGCTCCACCATTCCAGCACCATCAATATCAAAGGCGAGAGCTTCCGGCTTAAGGAGAAGCGCCGCGCCGGGATGCTCAGTCAGCAGACTGCCGAACCGGGGTCGTCCACAGGGCCCACAGGCAAAGGGGGCTGATTTAAGAGTCCCCGCCTGTGGACTTGTGGACGACCTCTCGTAACCACCAACTAACTAAGGGCTAATCAATCGGCTCAATGAAACAGATTTCGTTAAACGAGGGACAGCTTGCAATCGGCAAAAAGGTGACAAATTAGTTCGGCATTGACAGCAGCACCGGCTCCTGTGGGTCCGTCTTCACGAGAAAGGCGGCAAGGAACCTGCGATGCCCTGCCATCCTAGTCTCGAGATCTATTTGCAGGATCACATCGAGGCTGCGGGCCTCGCCGGCGATCGCAAGGGAGCGCTTTTCCGCACCACTTTCCGACGAATTGGTGTTATGACGGATCGCCTGATGACCCAGTCCGACGCCTGGCGCATGCGTCAGCGCCGCGCGCGCGATGCCGGCATTCCCACGGCGGTCTACAACACCTTCCGCGCGACCGGCATCATCGCTTATCTCGACAACGGCGACTCACTCGAAAACGCCCAGGCGATGGCCGCGCATGGGCGTCATCGTAACACCAAGCTCTACGATCGCACGGACGACCAGATTACGCTCGATGAAGTTGAAAAGATCGAAATTTAAGCCGTGGAACGATAAAAGAGCTTCCAATGGAAGGCTACAGAATGTGATGGTCTCACTGCACGTTCTTTCGGGGCGAGGGGCGTAATGGCAACTGGTAAAATGGGGCTATTTATTAAAAATCGCAAACTCTGTCGCACGTCATTGGCCATCACCTTCATGCTCGGCGTGGTGGTGTTATGCGCAACCTCGCAGGCGATGCCCACTCAAGCAGCGCCACCACCGGTAGCTGCGCTGGATGCCGACGTCCTGGCTTTTGTGAAAGCTGCGGTTTGGATTGGTGGTGCCTTCCTTGCGGTGCTGGCTTTTCTCGGTGTTGGATTCTTTGGCTGGGATGTTCGTAACGCTCGGGACTCGATAGTTTCTGCACAAAAAGATATTGCCGAGGCCCAATCAAACGTTCGTAACGCTCGGGACTCGATAGTTTCTGCGCAAAAAGATATTGCGGACGCCCAATCAAACGCAAAGAAACTCAGTGAGGACTTGGAAGAGGAAAAGCGCTCACTCATTCGGATCCGTGAGGAAGCCGAAGAACTCGCCACAGAGCTCCAGAATATGGTGGATCAAGTGCAACCTCCGCCGCAAAAAGTCACACCTCCTGGACGTTCAGATATCGACGCGATTCGAGATGTTATCAAGGAGAGTCGATTTGAGTGGACATCGATAGATCAGATCGTTAAACGGACCGGTTTAAAGGAGGATACCATCGAAAGTGAGGTTCTCAGAAAAGGTTCCGATATTATCAGGTCAATGGGCCGGAAGAGCAGACGCCCCATTTATAAGTTGGCTTCGTCCTCTCCGTGAGTCCCGACGCGTTGGCTCAGTCTGTAGCTTCGAAGTAACACGATAATTTATTTTTTCGTGTTAGGAAATTGGAAAGGGGGCGAGGGCGGTGGGTTCGTTGAAAAAGGCTCGCGAGCGGAGCATCGCGGCTGTCAATCTCTCGCCACGACGGTGTCGTAGAGCCCGTAGTGGGTTAGGCCCTCGTGGCTTTCGATTCCCGTATAGCGCAGCGACGCGTCTTCATAGCGGCGGAAGGCAAAGACAGCCTGGTTCATTTGCTCGGTGTTGAACACTTTCAACCGTACGAGCAAATGGAAGTCCTTCACTGTTAGGCCGGTGACCGTCAGAAACAAGTCCGGTTCGAGCTTGGTGATGACGTCCTGCAGCGTATTCTCGCGGAAGTCGGTCAGGTACATGAACGCCGGAATGCGCGTCGCGAACTTGATCAGCTTTTCCTGGACGAGCTTGCGTTTGGACTTGTACTCCTTCTCCTCCTCGGTGAGCTGTCTCTTCTCCTTCTCGGCCAAATCGCGGTCCTTGGCCCTCGTGCTTCTATCAATTAGCTCTCATCACATCTTAAGGGCCTCGCTAATCTCGCGGGGCCTCCTAGCTATCGCGTGGAGGTATGCCGCCGCCGGCGCGTCTGGTTGCCGCCTCCCCTGCTCCCAATTTCGCAGCGTCGGCAGAGGAATTCGATACTTCTGCGCGAATTCCTGTTGCGACAAATGCAGCTTGCGTCGGATCGCGCGTACGTCGGGCATTTCGACTACATGAACACGTGCGCTGCTCGCCCTGCCCTCTGCATGGTCAGCCGCCTCACCCAAACTTTTAATCAAGTCTTTGCTGAACTTGTTCATCTGTTTCTCCATCCTATTGGTCGTCGATGGGCTTGCTTAATGCGTTCGGCGAATTCTCTCACCACTTTTTTCGCGTCGGGAGAAATGTCCGTGCGTACCGCCTTCGCATAGACCATGAGCAGGTAGAGTGGCGTGTCGAGGTTATAGAAAAAATAGATGACCCGAGCACCCCCGCGTTTTCCTGAACCCGCCCTGCCCCAGCGAACTTTGCGGACCCCACCCCGTCTTTGATAACGTCGCCAGCCTCGGGATTTCTGGCTATGAAATCGACGAATGCTTCCCACTCGTCATCGCTCCAAAGTTTGTCGGCTTGGCGCTGAAAGGTGAGCGTCTCGGCGACGGTTATGGGGTTCGTCCACATCGCCATAATGTACGCCATTGGCGCAGTTCGTCAAGGGATAAAACCGTCCACCCACCCCCTTGCGTCGCTCTGCTCAAGGTCGCCGCGCCAGCCCTGACGGACCGCTTCGCTCTGACACGGCTTCTTGAGTTGCGTCACGACGCTCATTGGTAGCCGGGCAACAAAGAGGTGTATCCCGCCCTCGCCATCTCTTTTGGTGAAGATGGCGAGGGTGGGAAAGGAAATGTTTGGGGCTATTCCAATTCAACGCGCTTCGCGAAAGCGGAGACCAACCCGGAGGGATCCCATCATGGTGACGTGTCCCGATTGTCGTGGCGCCAGAGAATCGACTGGTCTTGGTTGCGGGGCTGGTGGGTGCCGGCCAGTAACGCTCCGTTGTCGCTTCTGTGAGGGTGCGGGTGTGGTGGACGAGGCCAGTGCGGTACGGTGGTGCGACGGTGAAAGACGGCGCCGGGAACGAGTGCGGCGGCGCGAGTCGCAGCGCGAGCGGGCAGCCATCATGGGTATCCCTCCGGAAATGCTCAACGACATCGAGCACGGACGGCTCGAGTACCGGTGTGCACGGTGCGCGGGGCGGCGAACAGCCGACTCGATCGTATGTGAGTGGTGTCTTGGATGACGCCAGCGGTCCAACAGTAATCAACTAAACGGAGGAATCAGAACAATGGCATTGAACAAGGCAATGGTGATCGGACACCTCGGGCAGAAGCCGGAACTGCGCTACATCCCGACCAGTGGCGCAGCGGTGACGGGCTTCTCGGTCGCGACCAACGATGTGTTCCTTGATAAGCAGGGGCAGAAACAAGAGCGCGTCGACTGGCACAATATCGTAGTCTTCGGAAAGCTGGCCGAGACCTGCGCAAAGTACCTGGATAAGGGGCGCGAGGTATACGTCGAGGGGCGCCTGCGGACCCGAGCGTGGGAGCCCACCGACGGTGGGTCGAAGCAGTACCGCACCGAGATTGTTGCATTCAGTGTCCAATTTCTCGGCGCACGTCCAACCGACGTTCCCCAGGGTGACGTCGAACCGCCGAGTGGGACGATGGACGAGGACATTCCGTTCTGAGTGCTTTGAAAGAAAACCAAAGGGCGGGGCCGCCAGGCTCCGCCCTTTCTGTAGTGGAGAAATCAATCTCCCCTGCCCTTTTGCCGCCGCCGATGACGCACGGTAATCCTCATCCTCTACTTGAAATCGCGGAATTAGAGACCACCGACAGTCGCGATTTCGTTACGCAAAATTAATGTTGCCATTGGCGCGGCGGCTTGCGAGTATCGGCAGATCCCCGCCGTCTGCGCGCCCGTCTTTCCAGGGAGGAGAGCGGATGATGGAGCTGAGTGCGGCGACGGGGATCTTTGAATATCCAATCCCGGCACAAGCTTGGCTCGCAGTTCGGCGGTTTCTCCTTCATATCCCGCGTTCGTTTGTCCAGAAAACGGATCTTCGTGATGGGGAGCAGCAGGCCCACCTCGCCATTCTGAGTATCGAAATGGCATAGGGAATGTTGAGGTACTTCCACTACCCGCAGTGATCGTCCTGCCCCGCTTCGGCTCGCCAAATCGATCTTGAATATATTCCGTCGCGGGGTCGTCAGTTCATATGAGAGCCAGACCTGAACGGTCCCTTCGCAAACTCCTCCCTTGCGATCGGACTGTTTGAAGAAGCGGGCATTAAGGAGACTCCCCCCTCCTTCAATTGTCCGCTTTTTCTTTTGTATCAATCACAATTTTTTACTTCGAGCGCCAATCTCGGAACCGGGCTCTATGGCGAAGAAAAAGCGAAACATGATAGATCGTCCTCGTGGCTCTGAAGACCTGCAAAGTATCTTGTTTCGACCTCAAGCAAGTTGAACATATGGTTGAAGTTAGTGCCGCCAGTGTCTACGAGGCGGTGGCTCAGGCCCTGCGAATTTTCCGGGATAATGAATGGGTTGATGACATCGGTCATGGTCAAACGCCGATCGTGGTTAAAGTAAAGCATCCGGAGATCGAGCATACGGTGCGCGTACAGGACTTCGAGCGCTGGCTCGAGGCGAACCCCCGTTCCCCTGCCGAGATGATCTTAAAGAATCGCTTACGCGATCTCCTGGCAAAAAAGGATCGCTGAAATGTGCGGTCGATTCACCATGACGCGGCGCGACAAGACCGAGCTGACTGCCCTCCTCGGCGTTCCTGAAAGCGAGCTCGGCGACTATACGCCACGTTTCAATATCGCGCCGACGCAGCCCTACTTCGTTCTCAAAACCACCTACGAGAGCCGCGAAGCGATTCCGGCGACATGGGGCTTGGTGAACAGTTGGGCGAAGGACGCCAGCCAGGCCTCAAAGTGCATCAACGCGAGAGCCGAGACGGTGCACAAGCTTCCTTCGTATCGCGACGCATTCAAACGGCGGCGCTGCGTCGTGCCCTTCGACGGATTTTATGAATGGCGCGGTCCCAAGACCATGCGTGAGCCGTTATGGATTCATCCGGCAGATGAAGGCCTGATCCTCTTCGCGGGACTCTTCGAAGCGTGGCAGGTTCAGCCGGGTGAATGGCAGACCACATTTTGCCTGATCACCACGGCAGCGAATCGAACGCTCGAGCCGATTCACAACCGCATGCCGGTTATTCTCGACGAAGCCGGCGCGGCGGACTGGATGAATTGGCGCGAGCCCGATCCGCTCTCGCTCAAGCGCTTGCTGGTGCCGGCCCCGGAAGATCTCCTGGTGGTGCGACCAGCCTCGCCGCTAGTGAACAACGTCAAGAACGAGGGCCCGGAACTCCTAGAGGATCTGTCGTTATTTGGCCAATAGCGGGAGCGCGCTATCTGGAAAGAATGTGAAGACCAAGGTCGGATTCGTCGAGCCGATGTTGAGTCTACCGGTGGCGCAATTGCCGGAGGGGCCGTCGTGGTCATACGAGCTCAAATTCGACGGCTATCGCGCGCTGTGCACGAAGGCGGACGGTCGGATCCAATTGCTGTCGCGCAACGGCAAGAACTTCACCAAACGCTTTATATTGATCGCACGGGCGCTGGAAAAGCTCCCGGACGAAACCCTGATCGACGGCGAGATTGTCGCGTTCGATTCCGAGGGTCGGCCATCGTTCAATGTGCTTCAGAATCATCGCAGCCGCGAGACCGAACTCCAGTTCTACGTTTTCGATCTTTTGATTCTTCGCGGCAAGAACCTAATTCAACAATCTCTCGAAAAACGGCGCGAGCTTCTGCGTACGAAGGTGATGCCAGGCCTGCCCGATTCCATCCGCTATTCCGAGACTCTCCAAGCGTCACCCGCAGAGCTTATCGAGGCAGTGCGTGAACAAGGTTTCGAGGGCATCGTGGCCAAGCGGCGCGATAGCCTGTACGAGCCGGGCAAGCGCTCAGGCGCCTGGCAGAAGATGCGCGTCCTTCAGTCGAGCGAATTCGTGATCGGCGGCTACACACCGGGCGGCAGGAATTTCGATGGAATCTTGGTCGGCTATTATGAGGGCCGCGAACTTGTCTACGTCGCCAAGGTGCGTGCCGGCTTCACGCCGGCAGTGCGCGATGCTGTGTTCAAGCGGTTCCGCGAATTTGAGGCCCCTCGATGTCCTTTCGCGAACCTACCTGAGACCCATCGCGGTCAATGGGGCGAAGGATTGACCATCGACAAGATGGCCGGATGCCGCTGGCTTAAACCGCGCCTCGTCGTGACGATCGAGTATTTGGAGTGGACCGCGACGAATCATTTGCGACACGCGAGCTTCTCGGCGATGGCGGAAAACACGAGAATTCTTGGTGCAAAATCGCGCTGAAGATTCAATTTGAATGACGGGAGCAATATGAAAACACTGAACGTTTTGACTAAAGCAGGTCATTCGCTGGACGAGGACCGGCCGGCGATTCTTGAATGCCTCGAGGAGATCGCGTCCCATGACGGCGGGCAAGGTGGAGACGGCGCATGGCTGATTGTCTGTATCGACGATGATTCGATGTACGACATTGCCGTAAGTGTGATTACGCAAGCTGGCTTTGGACTCGCGCCATAGCCGTCGAAGATAACGTCCTCACAAAGATTCTTTCCTGCTTGTCGTAATCACAATTCCGGGCCGATCAGATTCGCAAAGAAGTCTGGACATGCCGGGATGATCGCCTGGGCTGGATGTTGTATGGATAATCCGCTGGTTATCTATCGATTCGCGAGCAGAGGATGTGACGGAGCAAATGGTCAGTTTCGGAGAGTACATTGCTGCCCGACGCAAAGCGCTCAAGCTTACCCTGAAAGATCTGGCGGCACAGCTCAAAAAGGACGACGGCATTCCAATCTCGCTTGCGTACCTTCACGACATCGAGACTGGAAGTCGCAAACCACCGAACGATCAGATTATCGAGCAGCTCGGCGCAATTCTCGGCATACCAGTCGAAATCCTTTATTACCAGGCGGAACGGATGCCGCCGGATCTGATACGAGACGATATATCCGAAGAACGCGTAATGGCGGCCTACCAAGCGTTTCGGCGAGAGATCAATCTGGGAGGCGAGAAGAAAAAGAAACGTAAAGCGAAGTGATCGCTTCAATACTCCACTAACCCATCTCCTTCATTAACTTGAAGATGCAGTGATTGATCCCAGCGCTGACGGAACCATCAGTTCCGCCAGAATGACCGTCTGCTTTTTCCTAGCTCCTGACTTTCGAAAATAATTTTCAAAATTAGGTCGCGAGTAAAGCTCGGCTAAGCCCGACATTCGCTGATCTTTACCATCCATATTATCCGTTATTAAGCGTTTCTGCTGATACACTTATCAGCATAAATAAGTTGACACGGAGTTAGCTTTTGATAAGGTGTCGGCATTCTAACGAAATCGTTGAAGTGATTGTCGCAGAAGGAGATACGTGCACATGCAATTGAGCGAAGCATTGCGATTGATACGTAAGCTCGAGCCTGAAGCAATGCGGCATCGAGACCACATTTGCAGCGAAGCGGCGACACACGACCTCGCGCACTGTCCGAAGATGCTGAGCCAGATCTATGTGTGGCGGGTTGAGTCGAATACCTTGCCGAAACCGTTCAGTCGAGTGCAGAGCGCGCGTGATTTTCGACGCAGCGCGACAAGTTTGAGCGGCCCTCTCGAAACAGCACGACCCAACACCGCGGGGACCAGGGAGTAAGGCTCATGGCGGCAAACCCAGGTTGGCAAGAATGGGATGATCGTTACGCGAATCACGTGATCGCGAAGCGCAACTGGCAGATTATCGCGGCGGGCGCTTTACTGCTCAGTTTGATTCTCGGCCTCGGTCTGGTCCGACTCAGTCTCGAGACGCGCGTGGTCCCCTATGTGTTCGAGGTCGACAACCTGGGCAATCATCTTCCGGGCGTTCCCCTGAGCCCGGCCATCATGCCCGCCGTCACCGCGAACATGGAGCGCGCCGAGCTTACATCCTTCATCCGGGACGCACGCGCGGTCAGCAGTGATCCTGCGGTGCAGACCCAATGGCTGAACGATCTTCATGCCCACTCCCGCGGAGCCGCCGACAAATTTCTCGACGACTACCTCCACGCCAATAATCCTTTCAAGCTCGCGCAGCACCAGACCATCAGCGTGCACGTCGACTCGATCCTCCAGATTTCGACGCGCAGCTATCAAGTCCGTTGGACCGAGCAGGCGCAGGACCTCGGCGGCAATCCGATCGGCGACCCCGCCCGTTGGGAAGCAATCCTTGAGACCGAAATGCAGCCTCCAGCTGCAGGCGACGTTCTCGTACTCAATCCGCTCGGCTTGCACATCACCGGCATGACCTGGACACAGAGCCAGAACTAAAGGGGAGCCCGTGAAATCGAAACAGCTAGCGATGGTTTTCCTCATAGTGGCCGGCTGTGCCAGTCAACCTCAGCGTACTGCCGCTCCCGCCCTACCCTCTCCCGCGCTTGCGCAGCAAGTGGTCGTTCCGCCGCCGACTCCGCCGTCCCCCCGCGTCATCTGGCCGCCTCGGGTACAGGCTGCCATCGACCACCACCAAAAGACCGGGCAATGGTCGACGTATCGACTCCCTGCTTCAGTGCTCTACCCGTACAACGAAAACGATCAGCCGGTGGTGGCATGTGCACCTCTGCGCACGACAGACATTCAACTCGCGGCGGGCGAAACCATCACTGACGTCGCCATGGGCGACAGCGAGCGCTGGATTGCGACTCCGGCTTCATCCGGCAACCCCAGCAACCCCACGCCACACCTGGCGGTTAAGCCGCAGATGCCCGGCATCGAGACCAACCTCACCATCTACACCACGGTACGGATTTATCATCTGATTCTGCGCTCTGGCGGACGCGCGCTGCAGGAGGTGCAGTTCTACTACCCCGAACAGATCATGCAGGAGATTTCAGACGCTGCTTCCCGACCCGCAACGAATCCGGCAAACAACCAATCCGAACCGGCCCATTTCGACTTCGCCTATCAGGTGATCGGACCCGATGTCTCATGGAAGCCCGTTCGCGCGTTCGATGATGGGTCCCGCGTGTACGTCCAGATGCCGGAAGCCATGAAGAATGCTGACGCTCCGGCGCTGATGGTACAGGCCGGCAGCGGAACCCAGATGATCAACTACCGCCTGAGCGGTAACGACACCTATGTGACCGACCGTCTCTTCGACAAGGCCATGCTCGTGGCAGGGGTCGGGCGCGATCAGGACCGCGTCACGATTGCGTACACCGGAGCGCAGCGATGATGGACACCATCGAAGTCGAGCGTCACGACCTTGACGCCGAGGGCGCACAGGAACAGCAGCACGGCGGACACCGCATCAACCGCCGCCTGATTGGTGTCGTCGCCGGCGCTGCGATCATTGTTGCGATTGCCGGCGTCGCTGGCATCAAGGCGGCTGGCAACTCCAATCAAGCCCCGCAGCTCGTTACGCAACCGAACGATTCCACACAGAGCACCCGAGATCGAGCGAGTACCGACGACCTGCGAGCCGAGGCACTTCCGCACGCCACCCCTGCCCCGCTCTTATCCCCAATGCTCATACAGCCGAGGTCGCAGACGATGGCTCAGCCGCCGCAGACAGTTGCCAGGAATCCGAGCCGCTACGAGCAATGGGCAGCGGACAAGTATCTTCGAGCCCTGGAGGCGCCGCAGATGGTTGCCGCCTTCCACGGCCCGACCAACGCGCTCGAGATCGGTGCCACCGCAGGTCAGACGGAGGAGCAGAGCTCACGTATCGGTTCGGCTTCGGGGATGGGCAGCGCGCTACATCCGCCGGCCTCGCCCTATACCGTGATGGCGGGCGGGATTATCCCTGCTCTTCTCATCACCGGCATCAACTCCGAACTGCCCGGGCCCATCCTGGCGCAGGTCAGCGAAAACGTTTTTGACAGTCGCACCGGACGCGTCCTCCTGGTCCCACAGGGAAGCCGCCTCATCGGTGACAGCGGATACGCTTCCTCATATGGACAGCAACGTCTCCAAATCGGCTGGAAGCGGCTGATCTTCCCCGACACCTCGAGCATTGACCTGCCGCAGATGCCGGCGACCGATCGGGCTGGTCTCCCTGGCGTTACCGACCAGGTCAACAATCACTACCTCGCGACCTTCGGTACGGCTGCACTCATGAGTCTCATCAGCGCGGGCCAGCAGGTTGGACAGATGGCGGCCTTCGGGGGTGGTGGAACCTATGGGCCATACGGCTACACCCAGCCCAGTCCTTTCGCCATGGCGGGACAGCAGGCCGGAGCCGGCGCATCCGCGCAGCTCGGTGCAGTCGGACAAGAGAGCATCCGCAGCGGGATGAACCGTCCGGCGACCATCGAGATACGGCCCGGTTACCAGTTCAACGTGATGGTCACCGAGGACCTCACGTTCCCCGGTCCTTACCAAGAACGCCAGTGACCTCGGGCGTCCTTTATAAATGTTTGCAAATTGTAAACAAAACCCACGTTCGAAAGCGGAGCAACGACGATGAAGATTCTCAAGCAGAAACCCGAACCGACCGGCACCATTTCGATCCGAGTGCCTACTTCTCTCAAGACCGAGCTCGACGCTCTGCGTACGCAGTGCAATGACGCGGGCTTTGACTTGGGCGCAAGTCTGACCGACGCCCTGGTCAAGATGGTCAAACAGATACACACCGAAATCGCCCATTTCAAAAAGCACGTCCAATCACCTGTGACGACGAACGGGATTGTGAAGCTGAATTAAATTTCCCCACGCGAAGCGGGGCGCGGCATGTCTGAGAATGTATCTGGGAATGAGGCCTTAGAGACTCAGATGGACTCAATTAATTCGGTCGTAAGGCAAGATAAAGGTAACGAGTCACTTCGACTCGTCAGGTCGTGTTTCTCCTTTTCCTTACGACTTTTTCCGGAGAGTCACTGTGACACCCCTGAGTTCATAGTGACTCATCGTAATTGGGTCACTGTGACTCGCGCGATTTCGGACCGGCTACGAGGCAGTTGGCAGTGGTCGCAACCCATCTGGTCCACGATAACCGTACTGATAGCAGGAATGATTTTTCTGGTCCTCGCTGCACGCGTTCTCCATCTCCGCATCATGTTAACGAACAGCTCAGCAGTGGCCGGCGTCTATCGCGTTACTGATTTTCCGGTGGCGCGAAGCGCGTTGGTGGCCGCTTGTTTGCCGCTCGCGATCGCGCGGCAGGGCCTAGCGCGCGGCTATCTCCAAAAGGGTGATTGTCCGGCGGGAGCCGAGCCGGTCGCGAAGGTGGTGGGCGCGATCGCCGGTGACGTGGTGGAACTGGAGCCGGGCTGGGTCGCGGTCAACGGAGTGAAATTCTCGAACAGCCAAATGACGGTGCGAGACAGCGCAAACCGACCGCTCGCGCACGTGTCATTCGGGGCTCGGCGGGTTGATGAGGGCGAGGTCTGGCTGTTCGGTTTCAACAACGCGCGCAGCTGGGATGCGCGCTATTTCGGACCGATACCATCGACAAATCTGCGCGGCGTGCTGAAGCCGGTGGTGACGTGGTGATGAACGAGCACACACCAGAACAAGGCAGCCGGGTGCATCACCTGGTTAATCTCGGCGGGTTGATCGCCGTGGCTGGACTGGATCGGGAACCGCCTGATTTTCTTCTCGGTGCGCTCGTCAGCATTGCGCATGAACGTGCTGATCTGACGCCGGAACAGCGAGCCCAGGTCAGCAGCCTCGGTCAGTCCAAGCTCGATGAGCGGGCGACTTCCAAGCGCGCCTGGAACTCATGGCGCAAGCAGAAGGAACTGCATTCGCTTTTGCTCAGCAGCGTCCAAATGCGCAAGCTCATCGATGCTCTCGGCGGTGCGATTCCAAGTACCGATGACCAGCTAATCGAGACGCTCACCAACCTCCTGAAGGGAGACGACTGACCCATGTGGTTACCGTGGAAACCGGGTGGGGATGAGGAGGCCGGCTTGAAGCTCGGGCGGCTTAAACCCGGCCAAGAACGTGGTCCGCGCCGGCTGGTGCCGTGGTGGGTGGGAGCCCTGCGCCGGGCCAAAGCAGCGAGTGTAATGCGCCGGCAACCCAAGACCAGCGCGGGCGGCGGCGGCCTGCGGCGACGGGTGGCGCCGGCCCGTCTGTATGGACGGCGCAGCGTGGTCAAGGCGTCGTTTCGGCGCAATCGAGGCAAAGGCGCCTGGGTCAGACACGCGCGCTATCTGGCCCGCGAACGGGCCCAGCACGAACACGATCGTGGACGTGGCTTCGACGCCGGGAGCGAAGGCCTCGATATGGTAGCGACGGTACGCGAGTGGGAACGCGCCGACGAGGTGATGTGGTCCTTCATCGTATCGCCGGAAGATGCAGCTAGGATGAATTTGCGCGGCCACGCGCGCGACATGGTAGCCGCGATAGAGCGGGACTTGGGGACTGGGCTGGAGTGGATCGCGATCGACCACCACAACACCGATGACGCTCACGTCCACCTGCTCATACGAGGAGTCAGAGACGACGGCAAAGTCCTCACACTCGATCGCGACTACGTGAGCCGCGGCATCCGTGAAATAAGCCGCGAATTGGCAGAGCGCGAGCTCGGGCCAAGAGATGAGCGGGAATATTTGCGGACGCGGGGCCGCAGCATCGAACGCGAATATTGGACAGAAATCGACCGCGCGTTAGAGCGCAAGGCGGACCCCGATCGCATCGTCAGCTACCGCCATTTTCAACCATATACGGAAGGCGCCCAGATCAAGGCCCAACAGGAAATGGAGCGGCTGGCTTACCTGCAGAAGCTGGGGCTCGCACGGGAGATCGATGACCGAACCTGGTGGCTCGCGCCTGAGCACGAGCCCGAATTGAGAAAACGGCAACGCGACCGCGACATCATCAAAACGAGGGCGCGCGAACGCATGCAGCAGCACTCGAAGGAACGCGAGATCGAGAGGTAAACGCGGTGGCCGACTATCGTCCTTACCGAACAGCGAACGTCAGTGCGCAGGCCAAACTCGCGCGCGTGAAACGCATCAGTCTGTCAATTTTCTTCACCGCCGCCCTCGTCATCAGCTGGCAGACCACACAGGAGACGGCGCGACGTTTCCAATACCAGCCGGCCCTCGGGACACCACTCATCGGCCACATCTATGCGCCGTGGGCATGGATCTCATGGTGGGTCCGCTGGCACGTCTACCCAGGCATGGAGCAGGCGGCGTTTCATGCGCTCTATCCCCTGCTCGCGGTCGGAATTCTAGTGGCGGGCGCCATCATCATCGCGCGAAAAATGTTGACTGACGACGTTCCCGACAGCCACGGATCGGCACGCTGGGCCAACGACGAAGAGGTCCGCAGAAGCGGTTTGATCGCGGCAATCCCACGACTCCCGCGCTGGCTACGCCGCCTGGCCATCCGCCTTCATCTTATGAAACGTCCACCGGCGCGCGACGGCATCTATCTCGGGGTTTGGAAGTCGCCCCGCCGTGGGCGAGGCTCCTATCTCCGCGATTGCGGATCTGGGCACGTCTTCGGCTATGCGCCCACTCGGGCGGGCAAAGGCGTGAGCACGATCATACCGACGCTAACCACCTGGCGGCACTCCGCGCTCATCCACGATTTCAAAGGCGAACTCTGGGAGCAGACGGCGGGGGCGCGTAGGCAGATGGGTCAGGTCTGTCTGAAATTCAATCCTGCCGACAAAGACGGATGCGTCAAATACAACCCTCTTGAGGAAGTCAGAATCGGCACCGATCACGAAGTCGCCGACGTCCAGAACATCGTTCAGATGCTCATCGATCCGGAGGGCAGAGGGTTTGGCGATGACCATTGGAAAGAGACTGCCGCCCCGCTCTTCACCGGCGCTATTTTCCACATTCTCTATGCCGAGGTCGTCAAGACGCTGCGCGGTCTCATCGGCTTTTTAAGCGACCCCGGCGCGACCATCGACCAGGTCATTCAACGCATGATGACCGCCCAGCACGATCCTGACGGTTCGAGGGGCTGGCTCAATTTCCGGGGGGAGCCCACACGGACACATCCTATCGTCGCCGAGAGCATGCGCGAGGTGCTGAACAAGGCAGAAAAGGAACGGGCCAGCGTGGTGTCGGAGATTGGCAAACGTCTCTCGATCTACCGCGATCCGCTGGTCGCAGCAGCGACCGAGCGCTCCGATTTCAAGATCAAGGATCTGATGAATTACGAGAAACCGGTATCGCTCTATCTAAGTATTCCGTATGGCAGCCGTCATCGGATGAAACCTGTGATCCGCGTCATTCTTAACCAGATCATCCACGGCCTTACCGACGAACTTCATTTCAAAAACGGTCGGGCAGTCTCGCCGCATAAACGCCCTCTTCTACTCATGCTGGACGAATTCCCGCAGCTCGGACACTTCGAGGTATTCAGCGATGCGCTCGCGGTCATGGCCGGGTTCGGCATTCGCGCCTGCATCATGGCGCAGGATCTCACGCAAATTCACAGCGTGTACGGCAGAGCGGAATCCATCACCAGCAACTGTGATAGCCGGGTCGCGTTCACTCCCAACAAGCTTGAGACCAGCGAAGAACTTTCCCGGATGATCGGAGATACGACGGTACGCATCGGCCATACGACGGCATCGACACGTAACGTCAGCACCTCCGAATCTGAATCCCGGCGACCCTTGATGACGCCCGATGAGGTTCGACGTCTGCCAGTCGACGAAGCATTGATCTTCACACGCGGCAGACATCCGATTCGCGCGAAGCTGCTGCTGTATTACCAGGAACCCTACTTTCGCCGGCTGAGTGAGATTCCGGCGCCGGCAAAGAGCGATCGAATCTTCACCGCGCCGCCACCAGTGGCGGGTAAATCGGCGATTACGCCGGAATCTCAACTCGTAGTTCGAGCCGGATCACCTCGACCAGTTGCCGTTAAGCCGGCCAATCCGGCACCGCCGCCCACGAAGGTCAGTTTTCTGAAGTACGCGGCCAATGGATCAAGGAAGAAGTAAGTGAGGGATGACCATGAGACCAAAAGTGTTGGTTTATGTAACTGCCGACGAGCTGGCCGAAATGAGACGTGAAGCCAAGCGGCAGCATCTCTCCCTCTCGCGCTATACGAAGCGGCGATTGATGTTGGCGTCCGACGCGGATGGCGCCAGCGGGGAGTCGGCTCCTGAGAATCGTGTGATCGAAGTCGTCATGAAGGCCGTCTCGGACCGAGAGGCGCGACTGGCCGATAATCTGCGCACGGTCATGGTGATGATTGACAATCTGGCCCTCAGCACCTTTACCCATGCCGCCGACGGCGATCAGGTCGAGGCGGAGAAACGGTACCGCGGCTGGCAACGTGAAGTGGAATCCACATTGCGGGAAGTGCGGGGCGAGCTCGGCAATGGCGACGTAAACGATGCTCATCGCAACGGCAATGGCGATCGCGCGTGACCAATCAAGAAACGCGCGACAAGCGTCTCGATGAAATACTGCACCGGCAGCTCGGGACGAACATCCTAGCGATGATCGAGGATCCATCGATTACCGACATTCTGGTCAATGACGACGGGCAGGTGTGGTACGAAGCACGCGGCGCCCTGGTTGACGCTCAATTCTCGCTGACGTCCAGTCAGGTCGAGAGCATCATCGGTACCGCCGCCGCGTCGCTAGGCGCGGTGGCCAATGCTGAGCATCCGATCGTCGAAGGGGAATTACCGATCGGGCGCATCCGTTTCGAGGGACTGCTTCCGCCGGTCGCGCGTAAGCCTTGTTTCGTGCTGCGGCTGCCGGCGCACGTACTCTATACGCTCGCCAATTACGAAAACGACGGGATTATCACCGAAGACCAGGCACGGGTTTTCAGGTACGCCATCAAACAGAAGCAAAACATCGCGATTGGCGGTGGCACTGGTTCAGGCAAGACCACTCTCGGCGGCGCGCTGATCAACGAGATGGTGATCCTCTCGGAACCCGCTACCCGTTTCGTGATCATCGAAGACACCCTCGAGATTCAGTGCAAGGCGCGCAACCTGGTGCAGCTACATACCAGCGAACACGCAGATATGACGCGGCTGGTACGCGCGACCATGCGGCTGCGCCCGGATCACATCATCGTCGGCGAAGTGCGCGGCGGCGAAGCGCTGGCGCTGCTCAAGGCATGGGGAACGGGGCATCCGGGGGGTGTTACCACGGTGCACGCAAACTCGGCGGCGAGCATTCTCACGCGGTTGTCGACTCTCGTGCAGGAAGCCGGAGTGCCGCCACAGCCGGAGATGATCGCGGAGACGATCAATCTGCTGGTCTTCATCGAACGCAGGCCGGAGGGTCGACGCGTCACGGAGATGCTTCGGGTCGACGGCTTCGAATACAACAAAGGCTTTTTAACCTCTGCAATTTAGGGAAAAGGGGAACGGGTATGAAGGGCATCGGAACCAAACTCGGATACGCATTCGGTATATTCACGATCGCGTTACCGGTGCGTGCATTTGCTGCCGTCGCCGGCGGTGGCGTGTTGCCGTGGGACCAACCGCTGAACACCCTGCAGACCGACCTTCAGGGACCGGTAGCGCACGCGATTACGACGGCCGCGATCATCGGCACCGGTATCACCTGGGCGGTGAGCGAGCACGGCACGGGCGTACGCAAAATGTCGGCAATCGCTTTCGGCGGTGCAGCAGCTTTAGGTGCCACGACTCTGATGACGGCGCTGTTTCCGCTCGGGGGCGCACTGTTCTAACGGCGAGTGAAGCATGGAACCGCGCTTCACCCCGATTCATCAATCGCTCGTGCGCCCGATCCTGCTGGCGGGCGCCGAGCGACCATTAGCGATCGCCAACTGGATAACTGCCGCGGCGCTGATTCTCGGTGCCGGGACCTGGTATACCGCCGCCCTGGGAATTCTGCTGGCGACAGCGGGTCACGCAGTCCTCGTACATGCGGCAAAGATCGATCCGCAATTCAGCCGCGTATGCGTACGCCAGTTCCGTTATCAGGATCGCTACCTGGCACGGACTTCGGTGTGGGCGCCTCCGCCGCCGAGAATTCGACCGACCGTACCAACCGCGCGCGAAATGAGGGGATGACCAATGTTCAAGGAATTTCGCGATTTACGCCGCAAGCCTGAAACGGAACAAGGACTGCCCGATCTCCTCAATTACGCTTTTGCTGAAGACGACCAGACTATCGTCATGAAAGACGGCGCGCGTCTGGCCGCTTTCGAATGCTTGGGCCCGGATCTGAACTCCGCCGGCACCGAGGAGCTCGATGCGCATCGCGACCTTGCGAACCGGGCGCTCATCCGGCTCGACGAGAGTTTCGCATATCAGGTCGATTTCATTCGTCATCCCAGCGCTGAATATCCCGAGCGCCAATTCGCCGACCCCGTCAGCTCGATGATCGGACACGAAGGCGCGATCCACTACGCTCAGGAAGGCCGTCACTACGAGGGCCGGACGGTCCTCACAATCGCGTGCAAGAAGACCTCCGAGGCCCAATCGCGCCTTGGGAATGTCTTCGTTACCGGCGCACTCGAGCAGGACCGCGATCGCGAGCGGGAATGGTTCAACCAGCAGCTCCAGGACTTCGTCGACGCGATGATCCCGGTATGGAAGCTCGCCCGCCTTGGCATGGATCAGCTGCTCTCGCACATCACCACCTGCATCAACGGTCGCATTTCCAACATGAGAGCACCTCGCGGCGCGGTCGCGCTCGACGCGGTTCTGGGTAATCAGGATTTCATCACGGGATCGGAGCCGCGCATTGGGGGCCGGCACATTCGCGTGGTTTCCCTCGCTGGTCTGCCCCTTTTCTCACATGCTGAGCTGGCAAGCCTACTCTCTGAAGTCCCCATATCGTTTCGCTATTCGATCCGCGGACTGCCTCAAGGCGTGCGTGCCTCGGTGAATCAGCTCGGCGTGGTGCGGCGCAACTGGTTTCAGAAGCGCAAAGGGGCGCGAGCGCTTTTCAGCGAAAGTATTGGCACCGGCGGCGGCGCGGGATTCGACAATCAGCACGCGCTCAAGATGGCCAAGGATGCAGATGATGCGATTGCCGAAGCCGAGGGCGGAGCAGTGCGCTTCTGTTACGCGACTCTGAAAATCGTACTGACCGCGGACAGCCGAGTCGCAGTCAGGGAGGCGGCGCAGCTCGTCTACAAGACTTGTCAGAACGTGGGCTTCGATCCGCGTATCGAGACTCATAACGCCAACGAGGCATGGCTTGGATCGATTCCAATCCACGGCTGGTATGACGTCCGCAAGCCGCTCGTCAGCACCCGTAACCTCGCGGACATCATACCGCTGACCAGTATCTGGCCGGGTCTGGCGACCAATCCCTGTCCGTATTATCCGGAGAGCACGCCGGCACTCTGCTACGGCGCGACCACCGGCGGCACGCCCTGGCGCTTCAATCTCCACGTGGCCGATACCGGCCACACCACCATCGAGGGGCCGACCGGCGCCGGCAAGAGCGTGGCGTTGGGGGTAATTGTGGCAAACGCCCGCGCCGTCCCCGATATGCAGATTTTCTTCATGGACAAGGGCTACTCCGCTTTTGTGCTCACCAAGGCATTGGGCGGACAGCATCTCGATCTGGGCGAAGAAGAGGTTCCGCTGCAACCGCTGGCACGAATCGACGATCCCATAGATCGCATGAAGGTTCAGGGTCTGCTTGAAGACTGGACCGCGCTGCAGGGCGTTAAACTTCTGCCGATGCAGACCAAGGCGCTTTACCGTGCGTTGAACCTGTTGGCCGAAGCGCCGGCTGAACAGCGCACCATCACCAACTTGATCAGCCAGGTCCAGGATTCGACTGTCCGCGATGGCTTGAGCCCGCTGTCGCTGGCAGGACCGCTTGGACGGTTTCTCGATGCTGATTGCGACGTGCTGCTCGATAACGATTTCATCACGTTCGAGCTGGAGACGCTGATGGGCATGGGACCGAAGGTCATCGTTCCGGTTCTGACCTATCTGTTTCACCGTGTCGAGCAGCGTCTCGATGGGCGCCCTACCCTGCTCATAATTGATGAAGCCTGGCTGGTCCTGGCAAACGAAACGTTCGGCGCCAAGCTCGAGGAGTGGTTGCGCACCTTCCGCAAGAAGAACGCGGCGGTCATTCTCGCGACGCAGAGCCTCAGCGAAATCGCCAACTCTCCCTATCGCGACGTCATTCTGGAATCGTGCCCGACCAAGCTTTACCTGCCGAATCCGGAGGCGCGAAGCCCGCAGACCCGCGGTCTCTATCGGAAGTTCGGATTGTCCGATCGACAGATCGATATCATCGCAGGCGCCGCGCCCAAGCGCGATTACTACTACGTCTCGCCGCTCGGACGCCGTCTCTTTCAATTCGCTATCGGACCGGCGGCGCTGGCCTTCATCGGTGCTGGTTCGAAGGACGATCTGATCGAAGCGCGCCGGCTTATCGCAGACCACGGCGAAGGCTGGCAGGCCGAGTGGCTCCGGCGTCGCGGGCTGGAAGAATGGGCCGACTATCTCGCGAAACTGTACACACCTCGCTGGCAAACTCTTTCCGCGTCTCCAAGTTACGCCAACGGCGTCCATCACGAGGTGGGTTGATGAAACGGTTCACCACATTCCGTTCAATCGTCATTGCGATCGTTTGCGTGGCATTCGCGACGCCGGCATACGCCATTTTCGGCGTCGGCGATGTCGTCTTCGATCCCACGATGTTCGCCAGTCAGCTGCAGCAGCTCGCACAGGAAACGGCCACGGTGCAGAACCTTGCGCAGCAGCTTCAATATGTCATCAAGAATACGACCGGCGGCGGCGCCGGCGTCTGGTCATCGAACGCCGGATTGCTCAATAACCTCGGCGACATCATCAACCAACAGGAAGGCCTCTCGTATACGATCCAAGGGCTCAGCACGCAGTTTCAGCAGTATTATGCCGGCTATGCGGTCTCGTCGATGGTCGGAGTCCAGAGCCCGCTGGCGAGTGGTGAAACCACCTTGAATACGCTCAACGGGACGCTTGCCTCGGTGCAGGCTCAAGCGCAAAATTTCGGGCTCGAACAAGCTGCCCTGGGAAACCTCGAGCTAAAAAATCAGACCGCGGGGGGTAACCTGCAGGCCGTGCAGGTGAGCAATGAGCTTGCACTCGCCCAAGTGCAGCAATTACAGATGCTGCGCCAGCTCGTCATGGCGCAGACCAACGCTCAAAACGTGGTAGCCGCGCAGCAAATTAGCCAGCAACAACAGAACGAAATGAATGCGATGGCTTTTGTCGGCGCGACGCCATCCCCAGACGTAGCTGGTCTTTACAACTCGAACGCCCCATTGCCTCCACAATGAACGGGAAAATCACCATGGAAAACCTAAAACATCCTTTACTACTGGTGATCGTCTTCGCTGCCGTCCTTGGCCTTATTTATGTGGGATGGAATTACCACGAAGCCAATGTCTCTGACGAAGCGGCACGGGCTTTTGTTGGGTCGACGCCTTCTTCTGACGTAGGGGGTCTCTTCCATCCTGATCCCAAGACGTCGCCGCCGCCGCAATAGAAGGAGACCCACAATGAACGTCAATCTCGACAGCATGGTCGCGCAGTTCTACACCGCAGGCGTTCATTACAGTGCCGCGGTCCAGCCATACGCGATTAAGCTTTTTTTTGCACTTTTTCTGATCGACCTCCTCACTACCTGGATCCAGTTCATGGCCGAGGGACAACTCGATCCGACTCACTTCATCGGCCGGCTTTTCCGGCACGTCTTCGCGGGCGGCTTCGTCTACCTAATGATCGTGAACGGGTTTGCGTGGATGTACTTGGTCATCCAGAGCTTCTCTCGCATTGGTTCCGCCATCAGCGGCTTACCGGCGCTGAGTCCGGCAAGCGTACTGAAGGCCGGTCTCGCCATGACCCAAATGTTGGTCAATAGTCCGTCCACCACAGGGTTACTAAATAACCTCGAACTGGCCTTTGTCAGTGGCTTTCTAGCCCTCGTAGTGGGCGCAGCATTTCTGATCGTCTCCGTTGAGCTCATGCTCACCCTGGTCAAAGCCTATCTGACCACTAGCCTCGGTGTGATTCTGCTGGGGTTTGGAGGGAATCGCTTCACGGCATCGGCCGCCGAAGGCTACTTCACGAACGTCATCAGAATTGGCACCAGGCTCCTCTTTTTCTATGCGGTCCTCGCGGTGGGGATGCAGATGGTAGTTCAGTGGCAAGCGGCCCTACTCACGGCTTGTGCGCCCGCGCCGACAGCAGTCTCGATGATCCACAGCTACTATGTTCCGCCGAGTGCCATGATCATCAGTGCCTGCACCAGGAGCATTACACTCGATCAAATGCTCGGTTACGCCGCCCTCGCTGTTGTCTTCGCCACGATCAGCGTCGCCGTGCCCAGCATGGCGGCCGAGCTCGTCGGCGGCACCGTCGGCCTCGCCATCGCACACGCTTTCGAAGCCGCCTATACCGCACAGACGATCGCGAAGATCGTCAATCCAATCACTCAGCTGGGATCTGCCATTACCGGAAGGGATAAGATCAAAGCCACATCCAGGCAGGATCGTTTTGCCATGGAAAGCTTGGTCAGCAACCAGCAACGCGACTCCACAGCGACTGTTGCGGCAAATGCCGCAACCAAAGTTCTTAATCCGAACAACGGGCGACCGCCGGGCTACAATCTGCGTCCGACCACTCTTCTCAATCCCGACAGGAGCACTTCGCCGATTGCAAAACCAGGATCGGCCTCAACCGTTAGCATCGTACAAACGGCTCCGAAGACCACTCTATTGAACAGCAATAAGAAGACCTCGGCTTAGGCCGCCACGCTGCGCATTCTGTGATATTTGGGGCGCTCGAGTTTATGCCGGAGCGTCCCCACTTTGGTGGACCATGAACGTTCGGCGGAGAGAACGTAATCAAGGCGGGGTAATTAGCTTCGAAAATCGGCTACCTTCGGGATTCGAATGTTGCGGAATTGGGCGAGACGCAAAAGATCGTTGTCGGCAGATACGATGAAGCGTGTGCGCGCTGCCACCTCGCATTCGAGCACTCGATTATCGTCGGGGTCTTCCTTTATAACGAGGCGGCGACCCCTATCACCTTAGCGGCCTGGCTGCTGCTCGCCCCGGGATTCAGCTAGGAGACGGGGAATATCTTCCTCGCTCAGGCCGAGGGCGCGGGCGCGTTCTTCACCGTAGGCGAAGATCCGCTGCCAACGCCGGTTTCTGAGGTAACGCTCGATCGCCTCGCGGAGCATTTCCTCGCCAGAACGCTTCTCCTCGTCCGCCGCTGCCTTAATTTCCGCGACGAGAGAGGGTGGGACGGCGATGGAGTTGTGTTCAATGCGTGGCTTCAATGAGTTTCCTCGACCCTCCTTCTAGCGTCGAGACCTCACCGCCACAGTCAAGCGCTGATTCGTTTTTTTGCCGGCCGAAGGAAAAGGATCAAACGCTTCGGCACTTTGATACGTCAGGGCGCACGACTGTGCAACACTTGCCCGTCGCGGTTCCTTGATCGTCGCATCGATGATTGAGGTCCGCGTGGCTTTTCACCGAAGAGCAAATTCCGCATCGATATTGCAACACTTTCTGCAGTGCGGCTAACATCTGCGTCAACGAAAAAATCACTTCCGATTTTTGCAGTCTATGGAGGCATAATGGCCAAAAAGAAACCCGGCAAGCCCGTAACCTCGGCTCCTGTGATCAAGCAGACGCTGACGAAATCAGCGCTAATCAATCTGATTGCCGAGCAGAATGGCATTCCCCGGAAAACTGCCGTCGATGTTTTCAACACTTTGGAATCCGTGATGCTTGGGTCGGTACATCCACGCGGCGTTGGCGAATTCACTTTACCGGGTCTTCTGAAGATAACCTTGCGGAAAGTTCCAGCTCGCAAAGCCGGTACACTAATCCGCAATCCAGCGACGGGGGAAATGATGAAGGGTGCTGCCAAGCCCGCCAGTGTGCGAGTGAAAATCCGCGCTTTATCCAAGTTGAAAGGTGCCGCGATATCTTGATTTCAAATATCTGCGGGGATGTTTCCGAGTATAAAATGCCGCGGCAAAACTTGGTGGCGTCGTCTTGGCCCGTGAGCGTCGGCTTTCTGGTAAAATGTTGCGTGCTATACATCCTCTTCTACCAAATGAGCCACGCGTGAAAGAGAATGCAACTTATTTCTTCCGTTAAAGCGCGTGCACCTGAAGTTCGCTCAAAAACTTAAAGGGTTTTCCCAGGCTCAACGGCGCACATTCGCCACGGTCTGCGCCGCCGGGTTCTTCAATAACTACGACGGTGCGCTGCTCAGTCTCGCGATCGAACAGATTCAGCGAGCCCTGAAAATCAGCGAAACCGCACTTCCTCGGGTGGCGTCAGTGATCACGTTGGGAAGCCTCTTTGCGCCATTAATAACCTCGCAAGCAGATCGTCGGGGGCGCCGGACGCTTTTGATTGCCACTATCGGTCTATTCAGTCTATTGAGCGGACTCACCGCTTTCGCATGGAACGCTCCCAGCTTCGTGATGTTAAAATTCCTGACTGTGCTCTTTTCGGCCGCTGAAGGTTCGATCGCGATGGTAATGCTGGTGGAGGAAGTCAACGCAGACGCGAGAGGTTTGGCGGTCGGGATGCTGGGGGCGATCAGCGCCGGTGGATTTGGTCTTGCTGCGTTAGGGTTCGCGATGATTCGGATTTTCCCGTTCGGATGGCGGGGGTTGTTCGCGATCGCGTTTATTCCGTTAGTGCTGATTGTTCCGCTGTGGAGGCTGCTTCCCGAGAGTGATCGCTATAAGAGCAGGGCCGAAGCAATGGGGCGCCGCGGATTCTTCGATCCATTCCGCGCTCTTTACCGTTCTTACCCGGGGCGTTTTTTCATGGTGGCGGCGGTGATGTTTTTGAACGCAATGGGGGGAACACCCGGCGGTCTCCTGCAATCAAAGTACATGCAAGAAGTTCACGGATGGACGCCGGGTAATGTCTCAACTCTGATTCTCTCCGGCGGCGCAATCGGAATCCTGGGCAATGTCGTAGCGGGAAATTTAAGCGATCAGATAGGGCGGCGCATTCTCGGAGTCATCGCCATGGTCGTAGCGCCTGCCATGTGGACTGTGTTCTTCAATAGCGCCGGAAATCTCATGGTGGCATCGTGGATACTGAGTCTGTTTGCGCAGACCGCCGCGAGCACTATCCTCAACGCCTATAGCGCCGAATTGTTTCCGACCTCGTATCGCTCGACGGCAGAGAGCGCGATCGCAGTCGCAGGGACCTTAGGCGGCTCCGTCGGATTAATACTGGAGTCCTGTATCTACGGGATGTTGGGGAGTCATTGGCGGGGCGTCTCGTGGTTGATGCTCGCTTCAGTGGCGGCGGCCATAACCGTGGCGATGTGCTTTCCGGAAACCGCGAACGCTGAACTCGACTCAATTTCTCCCGAACGCAGCATGCTTTCATATAAGCATCCCGCAAGGCGGCTCCAAAAAAGCGCCCAGACATGACGAACATTCAATGCTTATCGAGGAGCCTGGATACTGCGCGCATTTTTGCCCTGATCAATTGCGGGATGGAGGGCCCTCTTCGCCGCGCAATTTCAGCAATTCTTCGCCTATTCGTTTGCTGCAATGCTGGAATGCTAGCAACCAATTGGTCATCTCCTTCTCGGGATCGCTGAAACCGCCCTCAAGCATCTTTTCGACCAGCGCTGCCAGATCGCATTCAAAGATTACTTCGCTGATGCGATCGTCAACGGGACCTGGTAATTCCATCTCCTCGAGAATCCCGTAGCGGTGGAATTGGTTCGCCGCGCTGGTCACGTCGTCTGGCGAGAGACAGGCGTAAACGCGACCGGGATTTTCGATATCCAGCCAAAAAATTCGAGTGTTGGTTTCTTTGTCGAAACAGCGACACTCTCCGCGTTCATGCTTGAAAGTAGCCATCACAAATCTCCTTTTAATCAAGCAAGCTCTCTTATCCCGATAGTGGCCGCGGGATCGCGATTGCGGAGATTCAGTTCTAACTCGTGCCCGCGCCGAGGATGCGCCACACACCCTACCCTGCCCTCTTTGCGGCGTTCCGCTCAAGCCCCCTGCGCCAGTCCGGACTGACCGCTAGCGCTCTGGCACAGCGGCCTTGAATTGCTCCTCGCCGCTCGTTGGTCGGCATCGCTCCGCTCCGCATCGGTCGCTTTCCGCCCGCAGGCCTCCGAATCGGTGAAGGCCCGCAGGGGAAAGGCTGGTTTCACAAGGAACCAGACCAAATCCTTGGGTGCCCCGCCTTTTCAGCGAAGATTCCGGAGATCCGAGTCAAGTCACTATGGCTTTGTTCGGCGAGATCTAGAGGTTGTCGGAAACGATCCTCAGCATGGACGGAAGGGTGCCTCTGAGAGGCATTAAAACGCCAACCGATCGCGAAAAATGCCTTTTCGGACAAAACCGGTCAGAGCGGAGTTACCACGGAAAATTTGTGGTCTCTGATGTGCCGATGCTCGGGAGATTGGGGAGGTGCGCGGCCGCGGAACCGGCGCGCGCGTAAAGCCGCGAGGAGTCGTCGCGATAGATGATCTTCCAATCGGCGCGCGTCTCCATCAGCTGATTCGCGGGCGCATCGGCGCGCAGCAAGACGAAGTCATGCGGGTAGGCGTCAAGTACCTGCGCCGCTCCGAGTTGATCGATGACGACCCTGACGTTCGATTTACCGCGTACCCGAGACTCGGGTCGGAGATAAAGCTTGAAGTACTCGTCGCAATAAGCGAGCTTCCAATCAGGGCGGGCCTGGATGAGCCGGGTCGCAGGGACCTTGGCGGGGAGCAGCATATAGTCGGACGCATCGGCGCCTAACACCTGCGCCACTTCCGTTTGATTGAAGTTAAACGCGATCATTTCGTTCAGCACTCGCGTCGGGTAAACGGTGTCGTAACGGCCGTCGATGAAAACCCTAGACGCGGGTGCGAGATGCCAAATGAGGTACTCGCCCCAGTCGAAGCTATCGAGCACGTTGCCGCGCAACCGGTGCAATTCCATAAATCGGACCGCACCAGCGGGATAATGGCCATTGGAGTTCAAAGACTTCGAGATCATACCGCTGGCGGTAAGCAGTGTCAGAGCGGCCGCGCAAAAGACGCCCTGCTGGATCAACCACAGTTGCGTGTGCCGGCCACTTACCCGAATATGCGCAGCTTCGTCGCACGCGACGCGTCGATTGAGTGCAAGCGCCAAATGGTACGTGAGCGGGGTCGCGATCGTGAGCAAAGCCATCGGCACGTTGCGCACCGACATTGCCGCAGCCAGCGTCATCACGATGGCAACCGCGACCAACCCGAGATCGTTTGCTGCAGGGGCAAGAACGATCGCGTACGCAAACGCGGCGACGATCGCTAACGCACAAATGTAACCCACGCTCCAAGCTCGGCTAAGCTGCCACTGATTGAGAAGCGCGCGCGCAAACGGCTGCCAGTCGAGGATAAGGTTCCGCGTCAGTGGATTAGCGAGGGCATGCAACACGGCCTGCCAGATGCCAATTCCATAGGGAGTAACGATGGTAGCCAGCGCGGCCGCGACGCTGATCGCGCCGAGCTTGTATCCGCGTGCAACTCCGCGTCGAGACCAAAGATCTTGTGCGCCCGAGACCAAAGTATAGACGCCGAGCGTGGCCAGTCCGACAATGAACCCGCCATGGAGATTTGCCCACAGTAAAAGCAGCGGAATCGCAAGCCATAGCTGCTCAATACGCCGATAGATGTCGCGCGCGAGCATAAAGATGAGGATGCTCAGTAGCGCGAAACTGAACATTTGCGGACGGAACTCCATTTGCATCGAGATCGCGACCGCACAGAGGAGCACCACGGCGATCTGAATCCCCGCGGATGCGCCCGTCTCGCCCATAGCCTTCGAAAGGAACACGAAGGTTAGCGTCGTCAGCGCGAGCTTAAGCAGCTTGAGCCCGAACACCCCGAGCGACTTGTAGGCAGCGGCCATTGCGACTTCGGCCAACCATTCGTGATCGAGCCAAATATGGCCCGCGGCAGAGTATGAATACGGATCGGTGCGGACTAAATGAGCAGCCGCGAGGATCGCCTGACCAAAACGGACATGTCCCCAGAGATCGCTGTCGGGGTACGTGATCGCGTCAGCAAGCGCGATCGCGAGAACTACCGTCGCTGGCGAGAGGCGCAGCAGAGGAACGACTCCAGGAGCCGTCCGCGCGCTGTTACCGGGGTCCGAAGTACTGCTCACTGGACGACGAAGCGGCGCACTGGTCCGCTTGAAGAAGTTTCACGCAAGCGACCTATGACATAGCTGAGACCACCGCGGCCGCCAAGATCAACGCAATCGCTATCGGGCAGAGTAGCGAAGGCGGTTCTCCTGCAGGAACAGCGTCGCATAGAGCGCTCGTTGCGGATGATCCTCATGGTCGACTGGCGCGCCGAACAACGCAAAGCTACCGTCCATCGTAGCGATGAACGGGGTCGATAATCGGCATTAGCGCGGGGTCGATGATCGCCCGCACCTCCTCGGGTCGAGATCCTCCATCAGCTCGGTCGACCCTTATGCCCTCCAACAAGTCAGTGACAGCCTTGCGTTCGCCCTCGACCAGATCGGTGGCCGACTGTTCTCGCATAGCGCGAATAACTGCAGCCGTCGATCGGGCTTGAGGCAAACTGGGTGAGGCAAATTCCGTGGAGGGCGCAAGCGCGCTGCCGCACTCCTCACAGAACTTGGAGGTAGGGTTGTTGTCTGTGTGCATTTTGGGCAGCGGTTGGACAGCGGGCTGCCGCATTCAGCACAAAACTTTCCACTCCTTGAGCTCTCGGTCCCGCACTTTGTGCAACGCATCGGCCCAATCCCAAGAGACACCGACGAATGCTGTTTTGTATCATCCAACGTCACGCAACGCCCAGCAAATCGCGGAAAGGCGATTCGCGATATGTGGCGGCCGGACCTGTGGAATATTTGGGCCTCGACCGGGTTGCGCACTTCGTGAGCGGAGAGTCCGACAGAGGAATCAATTCATTTCTAACAGCGGCCATCGAGTACGTCCGCCCATTGGCGCGTACGCTAATAGCACGCGAAACGACAGGGCAAATTTGTACGCAAGGGCGAGCGCTGAAACCCGGTGATTTATAGAAGTGTCAGATGAAGAGAATCGGTAGAGGTCTCTCCGGACCTGCGATCGAGCACTTACGGCATTTGTACGGTGGCCATCACAACTTGCTAGCACGCAAGCACGCTCCGGCATCTTGAAGAAGTTTACTAAATGGCCATCCCGCCCACTGTCAATTGTCACACACATGGCTACCTGGAAACGGCGAGTGAAGCTTTAATGATTGAAATTGAGGAACTTCGTGCTACACTGAACCCGTGGAGCACAGTTATGTCAAATCTCACGATAACCGTGGACGAGGCAACCCTGAAGAAGGCGCGCTTGAGGGCGTTGACAGAGGGAATATCGGTCAACGAGGTGTTGAGGATCTTCCTCGAATCGTATGCGGGCGTCGTTCCCGAGCAAGCTGCGGCGCTCGACGATCTTATTGATCTTTCGCGGCGCGCCAAATCGCGGCACGGCCACGACAAGCCCTGGTCGCGCGAAGAGCTTCACGAGCGCAGCTGATGCGCTGGTTCTTCGACACCAATGTCCTCGTCTATTTGTTCGATGCTTCGGCGCCGCGCAAGAAAGCGCGCTCCCAGGAGTTGTTGAAACAAGCTGTGGCCCAAGGTCTGGTCCTCCTGAGTACCCAAGTTCTTCAGGAGTTCTTCGTCGCGGTTACGCGTAAGCTCTCCGTGCCTCTACCGTATGAGCAGGCTGAGCGCGCCGTGCGAGATCTGGCCAAGCTTCCAGTATCGCAGGTCGATACTGAGATGATCATGAAGGCGATTACGACGATGCGCCGCTATCGCCTTTCTTTTTGGGACAGTCTCATCGTTCAGGCCGCGTTGCATGGGGGAGCCACGACTCTCTATACAGAGGATCTTCAGCACGGTCAGATGATAGAGACCGTCTCGATCGAGAATCCCTTCCAGGCCTAGTTGAAATTAATAGAGAATTTGATCAGCGCTTGAACCGCAGCTCGCCGGAACGTGCGTCCTACCCTGTCTTCGGCACCGCCGCGAACCGACTCGGTCTCTCTCGTCAGCACCGCTCTTATTTTCGCGATCTCGACCAACATCCCGTTTCCGAGGTGGCACTGTCTCTTGGTGTTCGTCTATCAACGGCCCTCGCCATGGTTCGATAGTCAAACCGTGAAGCTTGATGATCTGCGGACTGCGCTGCGCGGTGTCGATGAACCTCAAGAGACCCTGAAACCGTCCAATTTGGTTTTGGCTGAATGTCACCGTTAATATGCAAGTTCTGAGCGGAGTCAGTGTGAGTTTGTTTCGGCTTTGATTTTTATTGAATCGCGAATTCGCGGTCACCGTGGTTGCCCAATTGCACGCCCGCTGGGCTCACGTAGGTCGCTGTACCGGCAGCGAAGGACTGTTTTGACCTGCGGGGGTGACGTGCAGCAATTCTCGAAAGAGGATCAGGAATTGTCCATGTCCACGTGGTTTCGGCGGGCCGACTGCGGCACCGTATTTGTTTCGGGTGCTTTGGCGCTGTTTGTTCGGGATTCTCGCGGCGACGTTTTGTACTGCACATCTTGCCGAACCCTTCCATAGTCGTTGCGACTCGGTGTTTACCGGGAGAGCCGATAGCCGGGGGTTGCGCCCGGCGAGTTCAATTGAACGAAGATCGGCGTGGTAACGGCACTCCTGTGAAGCTCGCTTCTGGTGTCGAAATGCGTCGGAGTACCGACGCCGAATTTAAATGATGGGCAGTAATTTTCAGTTTCAATTTGCGGAGTGCGTGCTTTCACGAAAGCACGATCACCCGCGGAGCGGTGGGCGCCCTGCCCTCTTTGAGTTCACGTCATGTATAGAGAGCGGCCACGGGACGCGAACGAGTTTGAACGAATTCCTAGTTTCAATTGGCGATCTTGGTTCCAAATTGAATGCTCCGCGGAGAGCGGACCTGGAAGCTGAAATCTGGTTGGTTCATGAGTTGCCGACTTCTCTGCGTTAGTTCCCAATGCTCCGTCCGCAGTGGGCAGTTGTGCGTGTTTTCACAAAAGCACGATTGCAAGCAATTGGAAGGGAAGGTCCTCCCTGCCCCGCCCTGCCCTCTTTTGATTCGGGATTGGAATCCCCTATTACCGCGGACCTGTCGCACCTGTTAGCGTGCAAGCACGTAAACACATTAGCACGTGTTTTGAGGCAGAGCTTTGGAGAGATATGGTCGTATAAGAATGGCAACCGGCTTGGAAACTTCGCACTAAAACACAAAAACGAGCAAGCACGAAAGCGTGCTAAGCAGATAGCGTTTTTATTGTCTCATGTTCGAGTCGAGAGCGTGCTTGCGTGTTTGCGTTCTTCAATTCTAGCGAAAGGGGCGTAAAACAAGGGAAATCTCGTGAAGCATGAGGCACGAAAACGTTTAATCACAAAAACGTGCACGCACAATTGGCGGAAAACAAAATAGCGTGCTTCCGTGCTTTATACATAGCTCGCAAGTTTATGCCGTTGGAAACGTCGTTGTGTTTTCGTGCTGACGTGCTATTGTGTTAGCACGAATGTGGGTGTGGAGGTGTGGGGATGGCGGCTCTAATTGGCCTGGTCTCCCAGAAGGGTGGTGTAGGGAAGAGCACTCTCGCGCGGCTCATTGCGCGTGAGTATGCCGCGGCGGGATGGCAGGTCAAAATCGCGGACCTCGACATATCCCAAGGCACTAGTACCGATTGGAAGCAGCGACGAGAACGGGGCGCGATCAAGCCCGACATTGCCGTCGAACCTTTCGGCACCGTCGCTCAAGCTCTGAAGGTAACCCAACTTTACGACTTAGTGGTATTCGACGGACCGCCGCATTCAATGGCGGGAACACTCGAGATTGCCGAAGTCAGCGACGCGATTATCCTGCCGACGGGTCTCAGCCTCGACGATCTCAAGCCATCAGTATTGCTCGCTCATGAGCTCATACAAAGCCACATACCTGCGGACCGGATAATCTTTGCGCTCTGCCGAGTAGGCGATCGAGAAAACGAAATCGCCGAGGCACGTGGGTACATCACGCGGGCCGGATATCGTGTGCTCGAAGGCGAAATGCCCGAAAGGACTGGCTATAGGCGAGCGAGCGATCAGGGCAGGGCGGCTTCCGAAACCACCCATCCCAGTTTGCGCGAGCGTGCTGAACGCCTCGCGCAAAGCGTAATCAACTTTGTAAGTAAATCTTCAAATGCAGAAGAACATGAAGCAGAGGTAAGCTGAAATGCCAACTTCAGTTCCGGCCCCACTGAGGAGCACCAAGGGAGAACCACCGGCGCTCGATGAAACTCGCGGCAATGTCCAGAAGCCTGAGCTCGGCAGAATGGTGGCGCTCAATTTTAGAGTTCCAGCGGAATTCAAAAAAAATTTCAAAATCGCTGCAGCGACCTATGGTGTGAAGCAATCGGAGCTCCTCCAACTGGCGTTCACCGAGTGGTTGCAACGACACGGTTTGGCGGCCGCATAGCGCGCCAAGCGCCGGGCATCGATGAACGTTCGATCGTCGATCGGGTGCATGGCGGCGGTGAGTTAGAGGGCAACGAAGCTGTGGAAGGGTAGGGTGAGCGGAAGTGGTGGAAAAGCTATCTGACGTGCTGGCTCGATTTCAGCGTACTGGTGAACGAGCATCGAAGGAGGATTCGTCCACCCCTGCGCCGGCGAGTCAGGCGCGGGGTCATCTGCTTCCCAACCGGCATCCGAATCGCGATTTCTTTGTCGCCGATCTCGTGGAATGGGCGGTAAAGGACGACAGGCATTCCATGGAGCATCCCATGTTTAGCCTGTCGAAAAAGCCTGATCGGAAAATCCGACGCTACGAACATAACGGAAATACTGTAGTCATCGCGCCTGGCGCCTATGGGCTGGCCACCATCTGGGACAAAGACATACTCATTTACGCGGTAAGCCAATTAACCGCGGCGGTGAATCAGGACCGAAAGGATGTGAGTCCCACCGTGCGTATTACTGCGTACGATTTGTTGGTCAGCACGAACCGCCACACTGGCGGCGGCGATTATGATCAACTGCAGAAGGCCTTCGAGCGACTCTCTGGTACGCGGATAACGACCGACATACGCACAAATGGTGTCCGTCAGCGCGAGGGCTTCGGCATTATTGACTCCTGGAAAATCGTCGAGAAAAACTCGGCGGATGGAAGGATGGTCGCGATCGAGCTCCGCCTCTCAGATTGGCTCTACAACGCCATCGTTGGTCTGGAAGTCTTGACGATAAACCGCGACTACTTCCGGCTTTCACGCGCACTCGAGCGACGACTGTATGAATTGGCTCGCAAGCATTGTGGTCATCAACTCAAGTGGGTGGTGGGCCTAGAGGTTCTTTACAAAAAAAGTGGCTCAAACAGTCCTCTCAAGCGATTCCGACTGGAGGTCAAGAATATCGCGAAAGTCGACAATCTTCCGGATTATTGGGTTCGCTACGACGTAAAGACGGACCAAGTGATGTTCTCCGCAAAAGAATCGAAAAGGTCAACAAACGGCATTACGAAAGAGGAGGGAGTTCAACGGTTGGAGAATTAAAGTGAAAGGTGAAATCGGGTTATCAGGAACCCCAATAATCAATGGGTCCTATAGCGTTACAGCGGCACATTGAGCACGGGTTATCAGGAACCGAGCATGCATCTTGGGCGAAATACCGGGTTATTAGGTACCGAATTCGGGTTATCAGGAACCAATCTTCGGGTTTTCGGGAACAAAAACACGGGTTATCAGGAACCAATGGCGCGGGTTTTCGGGAACTCCCTCAACGGGTTATCAGGAACCCGACCTTATATTAAGTCCACAAAATCGCAGGGCAATTTGCAAACTTCCACCGACATAACACGCGCGCGCGATCTTAACTCCAACAATAACCCTCTAACGCCGACCCAAACACGCCGGCTCAAAAGGGGGCTCCGCCCCCTTGGCGCCTCAAACCCACCCAACCCGCCTTACCCCCAATATGACCGCCCTACGGGCGAACCAAGACACCCACCACATACCGCGCCGCCGCCCTGCGGACGGCGGGAAAATGATTCAGATAATGCAGCCAAACCCAGATAGCCGTGTAGTAGCCGCGCGCGTCGCCATGGACCAACTCGAAGCCCTCGGTGCGGAGTGTTTCGATATCGGGGTCAAACGCGTCGATGGCACCATGATCCTGCGGGAAGGGTGGGGCGCGAAACAGGTACTCAAGTCCTTGTTGTGGTTGCGGCGCGAGAACCTCAACCGCGGCCATATCTACGTGCGTCCGGCAGGAGCACACGGGCTCAGTCTGGTCGACGACCTCAAGGCCGACACGTTTGTCCGGATGAAGGCGGATGGCTTCGCGCCGGCGGCAGTGGTGGAAACCTCGCCGGGGAATTTCCAGGCCTGGTTGAAGCACGGTGAAGTGCTCGATGAAGCGACCAGCACGCGGGCCGCGAAACTGCTCGCCGAACGCTATGGTGGTGACCCGGGGAGTGCCGACTGGCGTCATTTCGGGCGCTTGGCCGGATTTACCAATCCGAAGCCGAGTCGACGTCTGGCTTCGGGGCTGCAGCCGTTCGCGCGGCTGCTCGAGGCTGGCGGACAGGTTTACCGCCAAGCGTCCGTGTTCATCGCACAGGTCAGAGCGGAGGTAATGGGCGAGGGCGCGATGGTTGGTGGCGGTGAACAGGACGGGGTAGGGCAGGGCGTTCGGGACCTGCCGCCTATCAAACCGCTCGTTGAGTTCCATGATGATCCACATTATTGCGGCGACTTGCATCGAGCCGATCTCGCCTGGGCGAGGCACGCCGCCGCTATGGGGCTGTCGGCCAGCGAAATACGAGCGACAATCATGGAGGCGCGCGACCTCGGCAAGAAGGGCAGTATCAAGCGCCAGCACGAATATGCGGAACGGACTGCGGGTAAGGCTCTTAGGCAAATGAAGTAAGGCTCCTCAGCTGAAGGAGGGGATTGGATCGGGCCCGCGACCTTTTCGATCGGGAAGCGTAGCTCTAATGGAGCGATTAATATTCGTCGGGATCGTATCTCTGATGGCGCTGGCCGGATCGGTAAAGGCGGAAATTTGGTGCGGCTATGCCTCCGGCACCACTCTCGATCATCCTTGTCAGAAGGATATAGTTCGATCGATGCTGTGCTCGATGAATATAAAGGCGAGTGGGCCGCAATCTCTGGCGTAGATGAAATAGGGACCGTTATCAATCAGAGTGGGTATTTCGAGGAGATCGATATCATCGTAACGGCGCCCTCCGAGATTCAGTCTATTCGCGAGAAAATTTCCGAATCGGTTCAGGCAGTCCCATAGCCGTCATTCCACCAGGCACAGCAACCGGATTTTGGCTCTGGCCTGGTCCATGTCTGGAGCCAATATATCCTTGAAAGGCGGCGAGCGGACCGCCAGCTGCCACCTCACCCGCAAGTGCCCAGCGAATTCTCATGGCACAAGGCATTCGATGGATGAAGATTCTAGGCATTATCGGTGCGGGAACGGTTCGGTATATCGATAATTCTTGCTCCTCTGACACGATCGAAATCACTGTCCAACCATCACTCATGGAGTCGGTCAGAAAGCAGATCCTGAGCGATGTTAATGGCGTTTCGACCGTGCTTACATTGGACAAGCCGAGCGGATGTCTGCGTCGCGTCAATCCTGTTTGTCGCGACAATCATTTTTGTCAGTTGTCGCCAAGTTAAAAGGTCTCTCCCATCCGATAAGATCGAGGGCGGTCACTGCGATACTCAGATTTGGCCCACCCCCGCCAGCGGTAACGGGCAAAGGCCCACGGAACTTGGAGACAGGCCGTTATATTAGGAATTCGCGAACTGGCCCAGGGTATGAGGATTGCTTTGCTATGCGTCGCACCATGAGGAACCGATGGCTTCTCTGGAAGACGACACAGTTGTTGCAGGATACCTGCCTGCTGTGAAACTCGGCAATGATCGCGGATTCTCTAAAGTTTGTGATTTCGGGCCTTAAGTTGAAGGACGACGGCAAATGGTTCGGAGGACGATATGGACGAAGCAGCACCTCAGGTAACCAATGGTTCGCGTGAAGAGAAGCTGGTCTATTTTCCCCGTGCGGACGGCTCGCGAGTTCCCTTCAACGTCTACAGCTCACCGGAACTTTGCCAGCTGGAGCAGGAGCGGATTTTCCGAGGCCCGGTCTGGAGCTTCGTCGCCATGGAAGCCGAGATCCCGCGTCCCGGCGACTTCAAGAGCATGTTTGTCGGTGACACACCGGTGCCTTTCGTCGATTCGCCTCGCGAGAAGAATCTCATCTGGCTGGAACCGCGGGAAGAGCGTAGGCAAGAAAAAGACTGCAATTGGACGATGTATCGTACTGAGGCAAAACATTCGCAAAGATTATTGTACCAACCAGGCGACCGAGCGGTTGTGGTGATCGAAACCGAGCGAGCGTACACATCATGGTCCGCATCAGCATACCGCTGGGGGAGCCCTTTTTGACGGGCAATATCTAACAGTCGATGCGGCTAAGGGGCCGAACTTGAGCGGGGAACTTACTTTTACTTCGTGGGAGTAGGGGAATAATGTCGTGCCGGGAAACAATTCGCTCACCCGATCGGATCCTCATCACGCGTCGCCGGTTTTCGCTTTCCCCAGCGCATGGGCAGAAATATATTGGTACACTTCCGCCCTGGCCCGATCCGACGCGATATAGCTGAATTTCAAGATCGGATTAGTAGAATAAGCATTTCAATAATAGATAATGCTAGGATCGTTTCAAGCAAATTTTCGACTGACAAGATGCGACTTTCTTCGATCGATGGACTGGAACTTTTATTTTGAAAAGTTCTTAGCGTTCACAACTGAAGTAAAAGATTAGATTGAAATGTCACGTTACGCGATCTTATCGGTGCTCTTGCCCAAG